>ENA-UOJC01000462-UOJC01000462.1-human-gut-metagenome-genome-assembly--contig:-C104-NODE-462-length-71741-cov-7.675962_pt1 | contig 71741 bp, 67 predicted proteins | sample MGYA00242339_ERZ723886 | MGnify/ENA metagenome assembly ERZ723886 | reverse complement strand
GGCGTGGGTCAATTTTTGCCCGGCGTATAGGTCTATTTTACTCCGGCGATGACACCTAAAAAGTAAGGATGACCTCCCCGCTTGTTCAGGAAAGAGGTTTGCCCTACATTTTAGGGCAAACCTCATTTAACTTAATAACACCGTAATTATGGGCTGACTTTGTAGAAGCAATTCTATGGAGTCAGCCCTTTTTTATTTTCTACGAAAGGAATGAGCACCATGATCAAAATCAGAATCAGAAACGCTGACCACGAGATCGACATCCGCTTCCCCATCAGCGAGAGCGAGCTGTTTGCGAAGCTCGGTGAGATCCACGCTGTCGAAGGAAGAGACGCCGCACAGTCCGCCCTTGTGACGGGGGTCTACTGGCCGGAGGAATTCTCCATGCTGAAAGACCACTTCGCCAATCTGGACGAACTCAACTATCTCGGCAAACGCATGGAGAGCTTCGACACACTCGAATACGACCAGTTTCTCATTGGGATCTCCAAACTGGGCTAGGGCGCTCTGGCTTCGAGCGGAACGCGGGCCAATCGAGGGTTACGGCAACGCAGAGGAAGAAGTAGCCTGTGGCGACTTCGATTCTGTTGAACAGTTTATTGAAGAATGGAAAGCATGGTTCCCTGAAGAAATCAAGTGGTATCAGCTGCAGGCGGTTCAACTCAAAGACGAGGGATACAGGGCAGTCATGCTCGGCCATAAATATGTCATCGTTCAGGACAAACGCAGAGAGCCTGCCGGATTCCCGAATGAGATTTCTGAGTTTGTCCAGTGGCTGATTGATGGAGTCAAAGAATGTATCGAGATGCTCAAAGCCGGAACATATAACGACTTCATCAAAGAGAACCTGCCCCCGGAGCATCGAACCGGCAAGATCCTTCGCAAACATTATTGGGACATATGGCCGGAGACAAGAAAAGAATTCTTTGAGGATATTTCCGCAGAGGACGTTGCTGAGTTTATTCGGAAGGCGTCTGCCCAGGGAGAAGGCTCTGAAACAATCAAGGAACGACTGCCATCCATGACGGCAAACGACTTCTTCCGGTTCTGTGCAATGGGATACGCGGAGAATAAATACAACGGCTGCGACAAAACCCCGAAGGAACAGTATTACCTCCATGCGGATGGTCGGGATGACGGGCTGAAGGATCTTAATCCTGACGATCCCGAGGCATTCCATGCCTGGCTCCATGACTACTCCCGCGGAGGCGGGCATCCCTGGGAAGTATGCAGAGGCGGTAATTCAACACATGTTTCTCTGCGGCCGATGGACGACAAAGGCGGATATTTCCTCTATTTGGACGGGGATGCATGGAACAGAACCATTGAAACGGTCAAGTTTTTTCTTGCCCTGACGAGAGCAGGAATTCCGGTGTATCTCATTGAAGCCCACACTCTTGCAGACAGGTTGGCAGAAAAAGAGTGGATCGGAATCGTGCCTCATGGCGTGATGCCTGCTTATTGTGAGAGCTGGTTCCCAAACGAGCACATCATCGACTATATGAATCTGCCGTATGAGGATCGGGAGAAGTTTCTTCCGTTCTGCGTGTGGTATGACGAGGAGCCGATTATGCTTGTAACGGAGAAGGAGGATGAACCGAAATGAGCGGAGGATGTTGGAATTATATGAACGACTCGGCCGCAAGCGAAATCCTCGGGTATCACATCTATGTCGGTTATGGATTGGACAGCGATAAGCATGAAAAGAACTATAAGCAGGTCATAAGGGACAACCCGTTGGGAGATCCCGAGATCTCGGCGCTCGTTTATGACGTGTTCTGCCTGCTGCACTCCTATGATTGGGCAGAGTCCGGCGACACAGACATGGATGCCTATCAGAAGGACGTGGAAATCTTCAAAAGCCGATGGTTCAAAAAGGCAAGGAAAGATCGGATCAAAGAGATGATCGATATCAGCACCGAGAAACTCAAAGAGGTTCTGTATCAGGCATTCGGATTTGAAACAGAAAGCAGCAGTGAACCATGAGTTCAATGACTTTTCAGCTTCGACCCGATACAATATTCACAGACAATCAATCTTAATGACGAGGTGAATGAATATGAACTTGAAAGAAGCGTTCCGTTACCAAAACAAGCTCCAGTCCTTCATGGATGAAGCCCAAGGCATTCTGGATCGTGACGCCAATGTCACGAAGGTGGAGAACACCTATCTGCGGCACAAGGTGATGACAGAAGCCGAGGATGAGACTGAACCCATATACCGCTTGGAAGAGTTTTTGTTTCTGCAGCCTCATTCCTTTAACATGACGGTCTTCTCTGATCGGCGTTCGATCATCGTTCTACACCAGAGTTTACCGCACTCGATGATCTCCTCCAGCGTCACGTTATAGTCATTGTGATAATAACGGATAAACTGCATGGCGATGCCGTCCGAAAATGCAGAAACTTCCAGTTCAAGCAGGTGTTTATCACGAATAGAGTCGTCTTTGTTTACTGCCTCGTAAATTCGTCCTTTACAGATGTTGCCCAGATGACGCACAAAATTCGTCACTTCATCTGAGATGAAGATCAACCGGAAGAAGGAATCGTTCTTCTTGATATAGGCATAAATCTCATCAAAGAAAGGTTCAATGTCATGTACATTGGATATGGTTTTGTTCTCAAAGAAGGCTTTCAGTGTTTCGGCTTTAATATCCTCCGCAACGTGCCGCACATCATCATAGTGAGAATAGAAAGTGCTCCGGTTAATGTCCGCTCGCTGCACCAGCTCTGTCACTGTGATCTTGTTAATATTTTTCTTTTCGTAAAGCAGCTCTGCAAAAGTATCTCTTATGAGGTTTCTTGTTTTTACAGATGAAGCGTTCAGGTTCTTTGCCTTCATAAATTTCCTCCTGAATATATCGACTAATATGCGTTGAGTGTGGATATATCAACACTTCGCATAACATCAATGGTTGCTCCATAGTACATTCCTTATTATAATATAGACAGTGTTGTGATTTCAACACTGTTTTGAAAACTTTTCAGAAAGGAATGTATGCCATGAACATTTACAATCTGTTTTACAAGGCTCCCGCACCTGAAGGCATAGAAGAAAGGAACGCTCACATCATTGGCGGAGGAATGGCCGGCCTTGCGGCAGCGGTCTTTCTGATTGATGATGCCGGAATGCCGGGAAAGAACATCACGCTGTATGAAAAACGAAATTCCCTTGGCGGCTGCTGTGACGCTTATTCCGGGGAAGCGGGCTATATCTGCCCCGGTGAGCGTGAACTGGAGCCATTTATGGAGTGCCTTTGGTATCTGTGCAGCAAGATCCCGTCCTTGGAAGATCCATCGATCTCGGTGCTTGATGAATCAGTAAGAGCCAATAAGGATATGCCGATCCATTCCGAAAGCAGACTCCTGTGCAAACAGGGACATATTTACGAAAAGGTGCATGACTACCGCATGAGTCCGGAGCTGCTCCTGAAAATGGAGCACTTCACCAGCATCCCGGAAAAGGATCTGGAGGATATGACGATTGAGGACTATTTCGGAAAGGACAGCGAGTTCTTCCATAGCTCTCTGTGGTGGTGCTATCACTCTATGCTGGCTTTTAAGCCCTATCACAGTGCATTGGAGGCGCAGCGGTATTTCAACCGATTCGGCCTTCTGAACAGGCTCGACTATCTGGAGGGCATTCTGCATACAAAACGCAATGACAAGGATTCTGTGATCAAGCCGATTCATAAATGGTTGGAGGATCAGGGTGTCACCTTCCGTATGGACACTGCAGTCTATGATCTGGAAATGGATGAGGCCTTCAATACGGTTTACGGTATTAAGATCAAGAATCAGGAAACCATTCCTGTAAGAGCTCAGGATTACGTCCTTCTTACCAGCGGCTCCATGATGACAAACGCCTCCTACGGTGATAATACACATATCGCTGAAATTAACCGGGACACGGAAGATATGGGCTTGTTCACGGTATGGAAAAACCTTGCCGCACGGAATAAAAAGTTCGGCAATCCAGATAAGTTCTTAAGCCATATCGACAAGACCAAATGGATGAGTTTTTTCCTCACCGTAGAAGACTATCCCGAATTTTTTGAACGATTGGAGAAGATGACCGGAAGCAAGAGCGGTACGGGCGGCGGAATCACCTTCATGGATTCCGGTTGGGAAATGTCGCTGGTCATTTATGATAGGGACTATTTCCCGGATCAGCGGGAGAAGAACCGTGACGTTCTGTGGGGAGATGGCCTGTTTGGAGAGCGTATTGGCAGCTATATCAAAAAGCCTATGGCGGAGTGCACAGGAAATGAGATCATTGAAGAGATGCTGTACCATTTTGGAATGTTGGATATGAAGGATGAGGTGCTGGCACATTCCCATATCTCTACCTGTATGATGCCCTATATCACCTCGCAGTTCATGCCTCGCAAGGAAAGCGACCGCCCGACGATCATTCCGAAGGACTGCACAAATCTCGCTCTCATTGGACAATATGTCGAGGTTCCCCGTGATGTGGTGTTCACCATTGAAACCTCTGTCCGCACACCGCTGGAGGCAGTTTACATGCTTACGGGTCTGGATAAGGAAATCATCGAGGTGAATCCTGCCAGATATGACCTTCGCTATATCAAAGAAAGAGTCATGAAATTCGGCGGTATGAAGGGTAAGATTACGGAGGAAGACCTTCCGAAGATCAATCCTCTCAAACTGTGGCTTGGGAAGGCAAAGCTGATAAAAGAGCTCTTGAAAAAGGCAAACGAGATTCCGCCTTATTACATCATGTATCCGGGCAGAGATAAGAGCATAGCACTAAAGGATTCTGTTCTGAAACCACAGTTTCCGAAAGACAGTAGATAATCATTCATTACAAACAGGCCGCGAGACGGAAATCAACCATCTAAGCGGCCTGTTATATTATTCCCTATATCGTGACTTCCTTCCTGTCCTTGAAGGTGAATACCACATTGTCATCATAAGTTGTCGCCCTTTGGCTGACTGTATTATGGCAGATTTCGGGCAAAAATGAAATAACCCAAGAGTCATCCTCTTGACTCCCGGTTTATGAAGGAGAAAGAGCCTTCGATAACACAAAAAAGCAAAATATCTTTTTTGGTGCAACATGCCATAAAAATATTCCTCACTCATTATGAGTGAGGAATATTTTTATGTTTGCAGAGAAAGTTTGCATCTACAACTCTAGTTTATGAGACCGACGAGCGTGGCTCGTTGGGAAACGCCCTCGAGCGCCGCCGGCGGCGGATACAGCGAGGAGGGCGTTTGCGCAGCGGTCGAAAAAATCGAGCGGGCGAATAGCGCGAAGATTTTTTCGGGCACCGCAAGAGGCGCGAAGCGATAACCCGGAGGTCGGAGGTTCAAATCCTCCCTCCGCAACCAGAAATAATCCCTCGACCATTTGGTCGGGGGATTGTTTTTTGCTGTAAAATGGGGTTTGAACCTTCGACCGGAGGGTTAACCCGGGGCAAATTCTTCGACCGCCGCCAGTGGCGGATGCAGGGAGAAGAATTTGGCGCAGCGGTCGGCGAGTGCGACGCATAAGCGAGCAATGAGACGGGCACCGCAAGAGGGCCTTCGGAGGTTCAAATCCTCCCTCCGCAACCAGAAGCCCCCACTCGAAAGAGTGGGGGCCTTTTTTGTTGTATTCAAGCGGGTTTGCGGGCATTATCCCTGCCGCATAAGCTCCAGCACTTCCTGCTCCTCCGGGATACTGTTGATGCCGCCGTGGCGGCGGGTGGAGAGGCTGGCGGCGCAGCAGGCGAAGCGGGTGATGGCGGACATCTCCTCTGCTGACAGCGCTTCCGGGGCTTTGTTAAGCTTCAACATTTGGCTCATGGCGCTGCCGCCGAAGATATCCCCGGCTCCTGTGGTATCCACCACATGGATGCCGGTGGGGCAGGCGGTCGTGCCGCTGCCGTTGCGGTTGGCAAAATAGCAGCCCCGGGGGCCCCTGGTGACGTAAACAAGGCGGATGCCGTACTCCTGCAGCAGCTTTTGCGCCGCTGCCGCCGGAGTGGTGTGCCACAGGAAATCCACTTCTTCATCGCTGATTTTGACGATATCCGCTTGATGCAGTCCCCACTCCATCTGCGTTGCTGCCGCGGCGTCGTCCGGCCAAAGCGGCTTGCGCAGGTTGGGGTCAAAGCTGATGAGCTTGCCCTGCGCTTTGGCGTATGCCACCGCCCTTTGGGTCGCAGTTCGCGCGGGCTCATCAGTCAGACTTAATGTGCCGAAATGGAACACTCGGCAAGTGTCGATTAGGCTGTAATCCACCTCGTGCTCGGTCAGGCAGGTATCGGCGCCGGGCTTGCGGGCAAAGCTGAACTCCCGATTCCCAGCGGTATCCAGCGTGACAAATGCCATGGTCGTGAAGACCGAAGCGTCCATTACGATGCCCTCGGTGGCAATGCCGCAATCGGCGGCGGTTTTAACGAGCAGGCGGCCAAAGCGGTCGTCCCCGACCTTCCCGATCATTGCGGTGGAGCAGCCGTATTTTTGCAATGCGGCGAGAAAATTGCAGGGTGCGCCGCCCGGCTGGGCCTTTAGCGTGGGGTAGCCGGCGGCGTCGGCAGCCACCGGGGCAAAGTCAATGAGCATTTCGCCCAAGGCAACAATGGTGGGCACGAGAACCCCCCTTTCTATTTTACACAGTAGTGCATGTGCAAATGATTGCGCTTCACAAGAACGGCCTCGACGTCTTTTCCGCCCTGTGCTATTTCTATGCAATGATTTTACCCGCTTTGCAGGCCATCGTGGAGCAGCAGCTTTTTTACGGCAAAGTTGTCACACCATGCTGTGCTTCGATAAATAGTTGCGCATTCTGTATGTTTTCTCCTTATATTCCAGTACCTTTTGCAGGATCATTCGTTTGCTTTTTGCCCGGATGAGTACTGTATCCCCATTTTGGAGTACGAAGCTGTCATTGGCCTCGCTGACATAATTCATATTGACCAGGTAGCTTTGGTGGCAGCGCAAAAACCGTGCGTCATTAAGCTCTGCCTCTATTTCATTCAGCTTTTTATACACATGGTAGGTGCGGCCATCTGCCCGGTGCAGGATGCACTTTGTATTGCTGCTTTCTACATACATGATCTCATTGACCGGGATAAATTTGATCGAGGATTTTTGCACAAGCCCATAGCTACCGCTTTGGTATTCCTGCAGAAGCCAATCCAGTGTGTGCCGGATATCCTTAATCCGGTACGGCTTTACGATATATCCGGAGGCATAGACGCTGTAGCTTTCCAGTGCATAATCGGCGCTGGCGGTGCAGAATACGATTCTGCCACGGTAGAAGAGCTCCCGCAGACTTTTCGCGATTGTCAGGCCAAAGGAATCCTCCATGAACAGGTCGAGGAAGATGATATCAAACTCCATTCCATCCATAATATCATAGTAAAGTGTTGTTCCGTGGTCATATAAGGTGAATTCGCAGCTGATGGATGCTTCGGAAAAGTATTTTTTAAGCAGGCTGTGCAAGATTCTCCGTTCCAGCTCATTGTCATCACAAATTGCCAAACGCATAAAAACAGGTCCTTCCCGGATGAGAGGGCACAGTCAATGCGCCCTCATGTACAGTTCATCCGCTATAATATCGCCGAGATGCACCGGGTCCACCTCGCCGTCATTCAGTTTACCCCGCAGCGTCTTTAGCCAGGCCAGATCACCGGATATGCCGTAGATGCAGTTCTGCACTTCCATAACGCCATCGTGCAGGGTGCAGGCACATACCCCGTACAGGGTTTCTCCGCCCTGGCCGACCGCTTCCTCGTTCTTGCTGATCACATAATAGTTTACCATAGTTCTTTCCTCCTCAATACTCTCTTAAAAAACACCTGGTTCGGTGCTTTCTGCTTTGGTGTCTTGATTGTAGCAGAATAAGGAGAGAAAATGGGCCAAACATTGATTTTGGCGCGCTTTACCGAGAAATTGGAAGAGAAAACCCTTGATCATTTGAATTACTACTTAAATTTCGCTTTTCAGCTCATGGATCGCATCGATCACACAGCAGTATTCCTCTGTCAACTGCCGCAGTAATTCCGGTGCGGGGACGCTCCCAGTATGCAGTACTTCGCAAAGGGCTGCTGCGCGGTCTCCCAGCCGGTTCAGGCCCAAATTATAACCGATGCCCTTTAGTGTGTGCGCCGCACGGAAGGCGCTTTGCAGGTCACCATTCTTCAGGCTCTGCATCAGCCCCTCGTAGGAGGGATCATTCTCAAATTCCGGTAAATAAAATTTGACAATGTCTAGATCCTCCAGCCGCTCCAGCACATCGGAAAGGTCTCCCCCGACTGCCGCGTAGAATTTCGACATTGTCATTTCTTCCGTATTTGGTTCGCGCACAAAAATTACCCTTTCTATATAAGATTTATTGTTAATTCTGTAATATAGCATTTTTGACTGAAAATCAAGAAATCTTTGTCGAAAAATAATGTTTTATGATGAATAATCTGAATGGAAAATTATTAAATTATTTTCTTTTGTAATATCAGGGCGTATAAGAGTCTCATTAGGGACACCAATGATTGAATGCCTAATGCAAGCAGTCCCCGGCCATGACGGCCGGGGACTGCTGTGCTGTATAGAGGTTATTTGAGGAGGTCAGAAGGGAAGATCAAATCATACAAGGTCAGCCTTGAGACCGGGGATACGGGCAGAAGCTTTGGTGAGCAGCTCACGGCCCACTGCGGCTGCGTAGTCCCGTTTTTCTTCCTCGTTCACTTTGGTCAGGCGACCGTTCTTTACAACGGTTTCGCCATTGACCACGACGGTTTCGATCATGCGGGCATCACCGCTGAGAACGATGCAGTCTACGGGGTCATTGCAGCCGCCGGCATACTGCAGCTGGTCCCAGTTCATTAGGGTGAAATCCGCCGCCATGCCGGGGGCGAGATGACCGATGTCATCACGACCCAGTGCCGCGGCACCGCCGGCGGTGGCAAGGTACAGAATGTCCTCGCAGCCGATGGAATCATCGCCCCAGCTGAGACGATTGAGCAGGTAGCTGACACGGATCTCCTCCATCATGCTGGCGGAGTTGCTGCTGGCAGCGCCGTCCACACCGATGCCGAAGCGCTTGACACCGGCACGCAGCAGGTCGGGGATCCGGCAGGAGCCAGAACTGAGGTACATATTGGAGATGGGGCAGGTGGAAATACCGGTGTTGGTATCCGCCATCAGCTGTACCTCCTCATCGTTAAGGTGGATGCAGTGGGCGTAGTAGAAGCGGTCGCCCAGCAGGTCGTGACGACGGAACCATTCGGCGGGCCGGCAGCCGTAGTGCTCCTCCACAAAGGCGACTTCGCCACGGCTTTCCGCCAGGTGTCCATGCACTTTGATGTCCAGCTTTTCGGCCAGATCGATGGTAGCACGGACGATTTCTTCCGTTTCATAATAGGCGATGCTGGGGCCGATGCCGACCTGACACATCGAGAAACGGGAAGGATCGTGGTACTTCTTTACCAGGCGCTCGGCATCGCCCATAACGCCTTCGATGCTGTCCACCACCTCGGGAGGGACAATATCGCTGGTGACGGAGTGATAACTGCGCACCGGATGGAAGCGGATGCCCAGTTCCTTGGCCGCTTCAATCTCGGCATCCACCAGGCAGGTAACGCCGACGGGGTGGGGGTACCACAGGTCATTGGAGGTGGTGATACCGGTTTTCAGTCCCTCGCCCAGCGCCACATACACACCGGCACGGGCTACATCAGTGTTCAGGTCCTTATAGATCTCGTACATGGTGGTGAGCCAGGGCTCCAGGCGCAGGCCTTGAGTGGCCTTGATATTGCGGATAAGAGTCTGCCAGGTGTGATGATGTGTATTGACAAAGCCGGGCAGGATAACGCGGCCGCTGGCATCTACTACTTCATCGATGGTGACGGTATCGCCAAGGGTGTCCTTGAGGTTTTTGCCGATGGCTTTGATCTCTTTGCCGCTGATGAGCAGATCCGCATGACGGTAGCGGCGGCGCTCCTCATCCATGGTGATGATCCAATCGGCATTTTGGTACAGTACAGTTTTCATAATGTTTTCTCCTTTCGCCGGGATCAGGCAGCCTTTTCTTCCTTTTTCTCAGGCAGGATAAGGCTGAGAACGACGGCGGTGATGGCGGTGCCGGGTACGCCGCTGAGCAGGCTGGAGGCCCAGAAGGGCAGCGCTGCCAAAGCATCGGGAGCCGCGCTGAAGCCAACGCCGACAGCCAGAGAAATGGCCACGATGGTGGTGGTACGGGCCGTGAGCGGGCCGCCGTTATGGATAACATTCATGCCGGAAACCAGAATGGTGCCGAAAGCGGAGAGGGCCACGCCGCCCAGAACAGCGGAGGGAATGCAGGAGAACACGGCGCACAGTTTGGGGCAGAGACCGCAGAGACCTACTACACCGCCGGCGATGGCAGTGACATAGCGGCTGGTAACACCGGAAAGACCGCACAGACCGATATTGGCGCTGCCGCTGATGACGGGAACCATATTGAACATGGAAGAGATAACGCTGCCAACGCCCTGGGCCAGTACGCCGCCCTTGGTCTCATGGCTGGTGGGCAGGCTGTTCTTCGCCAGCATGGAAGCGGTGGTCTGGTCGCCCATCAGCTCGACCAGCGCGATGAAGCACAGAATAGAGATGGAGATGATCGGGCCAAGCTCAAACTTGATGCCGAAGTGCAGGGGCTGGGGGATACGGATCCATGCCTCCTCGCCAATGGGGGAAAGATCCAGCTTGCCAAAGGCGGCTGCCGCGGCGCTCATAACCAGAATGGCGATGAGGGGAGAAGCCTTGGAAAGGAAGTTCTTGCTGCAGAAGTAGTTGAGCAGGACCATGATAATGATGGTGCCGGCAGCCAGCAGCAGGTTAATGGGATCGCCGTAATCAGCGGAGCCTACACCGCCCGCACAGTAGCCAATGCCAACGCTGCAAAGGCTGAGGCCCAGGGCCATAACGACCGCGCCGGTGATATAGGGCTTGAACAGGATAGAGAGCTGCTTATGCAGGCCGGTCCACAGAATGGTGGTGATAATGCTGCCGACGAGGCAGGCACCAGTGAACGCCGCCAAACCGTACTGGGCGCCCAGCGCAATGCCGGGGGCAACGAAGACAAAGCTGCACTCCAGCGGGATGGGCAGGCGCGCGCCAATGGGGCCAACGCCGATTGTCTGCAGCAGGGTGGCGATGCCGGTGACGAGCAGACAGCCAGCCACCAAAATGGTGATCTCGCTGGCGGAAAGGCCGATGCCGGCGCCAATAAGCAGCGGAACGGGCAGAACATTAAAAACGAGAACGACGATTTGCTGGATACTCAGCGGGACCGTTTCTTTGATGGGTGGGCAGTCATTCAGACTGTAGCCGACGGGGATCTTTGACATAGGGGACAACTCCTTCCAAAACATCAGATCTTTTTGTAACATCAAGCGCTTGCTTCTTAATGTAACATTGATTATCTGTTACATCTGCATCTTAGCAAGGATTCGTCAAGATTTCAACAGTTTTTTGCGTTTCCGCCAATATTTCAGCGGAATGGACAACATTTTGATGTAACATTTGTTCATTGTTACATTCATATCAAACAAAAGCCGGAGAGCTGCGGCCCTCCGGCTGGAATTTACTTCATAATGAAGAGCTTTTTGGGGCAGAGGGAGACGCATAGGCCGCAGCCGCTGCAGGCGGCGGCATCGACGGTGATGCCCTCCGTCCCCTGAGAAATGGCATCGTACAGGCAGGCGCCCACACAGCGTGCTCGGCAGCCATCGGGGCAGGAGCCATCGCAGGGAGCGGCCATTTTGACCCGCAGCAGGCGCTCTGGCAGATCCTCAAAAGCGGTAAGAGAGGAAAGTGCGTTGCCGCGCAGCTCATCTAGGGAAGAATAGCCCTTTTCCCGCAGCCAATCCTCCAGCTTGCGCAGTGTTTCGGTGATGTGCCCATAGCCCCGCAGCATGATGGCGGAGCCCATCTCCACCGCAGTGGCGCCCATCATCAGGAACTCGATGACGCTGTGCCAGTCCTCCACACCGCACATCGCGGCGATCTCACAATCGGCCAGCTGATGCAGTACCGCCGTTGCCGCCAGCGAGAGCGGACGCAGATGGCTGCCGGTACAGCCGCCGATGGCCGCCATTTCGCAGCGGGCGTTTTCAATATCCACGCCGTTGATGCCCTCCAGCGATTCAATGGCACTGATGGCACGGGCGCCGTTCTGGGTGATCTGGCGGGCAAAGGCAGGATTGAGCGCCGCATGGTGCGGCAGTCGCACCATAACGGGGATTTCCACCGCCGAAGTGACGCTGCGCACCATTTCCCCGACCTCCTCCGGCCGAATACTGATATCCTCCAGCTTGGTGCCGATGGGGGTAAAGCAGCACAGCTCCAGCGCATCTGCACCTAGGCGCTGCATGCGGCTGGCCAGGTACCGCAGCTCGGAAGGGGTCGTTCCCCGAATATTGCAGATGAGGAAGGCGTTGCCCTTTTGCAGGCGCTCTACCTCCTGCTCCACATCCTCCAGCGTCATGGTGCTGTACAGGGTGGTATTGTAAACTTCGCCCTGACGGTAAAAAATACGCGGGCTGACGATATGGCTTTTTTCCAGGGCGATGGTCTCGGTAACAACGGCCGCCGCACCGGCGTCAATGGCCTTCTGCATGGCGGCGGCATCGCGGCACCAGGGACCGGCTGCCGCTATAATAGGATTTTTGAGCGGCAGGCCCATAAAATTGACGGATAACAACGACATTTTGTACCCTCCTTACTCAAACAACTCGTAGATCTCTTTGCGGTTGCCGCAGCTGCGGCGGATCTTGAGCTTGGATTTCAATACGATCTCGTGGGTCTCCACCTGGTACAGCGCGCTGTCCTCGATGAGCTCGATGAGGCGGCGGGCTGCCACCGCACCCAAACGCTCCAGCGGGTGCTCCATGGTGGTCAGCGCCGGGGTAATGACAGCGGCAGCCTCACTGCCGGTAAAACCAGCAACAGCCAGCCCCTCTGGCAGGGGAATATTTTCCTCCCGTGCAGCCTTGATGACACCCATGGCCAGCTCATCACTGACAGCGAAGACGGCCTGCGGCGGCTTCTCGGTCAGTATTTCCTCGCGGCAGATGCGGTAGCCGCCCACTACGCTGTCCTCCGCCTCCAGCACACGGCACTGGCGGTCGGTCAGCCCCAGCGCGGCCGCCGCCTGCCGGTAACCGGCGGTGATGGCGGCCTTTTCGGGGGATTCTCCGCTGCTTTGCAGTAGCCAAATGGAGCGGTGGCCCATAGTATGGAGATGTGAAACCATCTTTTCTGCGGCGTCCCGGTAATGGATACCGCAGATATTGCAGTTTTCCAATCGATCATAGCTGCCCAGCAGCACTACCGGCAGCTCGGCAGGCAGCGCCTCCGGTGGTAGAGAGGGCTCCCCGGCGATCAGCATTCCGAGGGGCTTTGCCGCGGCGGCAGCCTGAATACAGGCTGCTATTCCTCCCGAAAGGGGAGAGAACTCCACCAGGTTGACCAGAATCCCCTTGGGCGCCAGTACCGACTGCACCCCCGAAAGCAGGGTTTGTGCCCGCTTGGCCGCGGGAACGATGAGGGTGACGGCCCGCCGCCCGCGGTTGACTGGCTTGGGGTTGTAGTTGTATTTTTCGATGATGGTCTGCACCCGTTCGCGGGTCTCCGGCAGCACCGCCTCCGGGTGGTTGATGACACGAGAGATGGTGGCAACCGAAACACCGGCTTCCTTGGCCAGTTCGCGGATATTCACGGGCAGTCCTCCTCTCTGTATGCTTCTTTTTTTATTGTAACATATTTCGGTATGGCAAGTAAACTGTGGATTAAAGGGACAGGAGAAAAGGGATTTTGTATTTGTTCATTCTTCCACCGGCAGCACTAGCCGGGAGCAATATCGTTGGGGATCGATCTCCCGCCCGGTGTAGGGTGCCACAATGCCAAGAATGCGCGGGGCCCCGGTGGGGGGCAGCTCCCTGGCCTTTACCTCACGGCTCAGGGTCAGCCACGCTTCATCCTCACCGGCGTAATCGCCGCAGTACAGCACTGAGAGCACCCGGCACTCCGGCAGGGTCACCGCGATTGGTCAATCCACTACGAGCCAGCGCTATAATGGAATTACAGCTATCGATGGATTTACCATTGGTGTTACCGCCACAGGGACCTCCTATGGCATTTATGCGAATAGTTATAATAACTGTGATATCCGTGGCAAGGATACCGTGATAAAGGCAACCTCTACGGGCGGTGAACTGGCTGTTTACTCGCAATACCCCACAGCCTATTATCCTTATTATGGGTGTATCAACCTATATGATGATCTGTGCGTTACTGTTTCTCTTCATAGTTAGCGAAAGCTAACCAACTGGACTTAGAAAAGCCGCCCTCCGGCAGCACCAATGGACAGACCTATTGCAGCGCAGCGGCTTACAAAATGCAATAGAATCAGCAACTCCCCCGACCAAATGATCGGGGGAGAGATTTTATTCTTTCACCAGCGGCAGCGTAAGGGTGGCCTGCGGCATATACAGCACCTTGGGGTGGTCATATTCCGCCAAAACGGTGCGGATGACCTCATTGAGCTGTTCCTTGGGGTAGCACTCCACATTTACTTCAGCCATGCGCTTTTGGTCCAGCGCGGTGATGAGGATCAGCCGGCAGTGGGCCTGGCATTCTCGGACCTTGTAGCAATTCAGCCCGCCCATATTCACCTTGCGCTTCAGCTCCGCCACCACGGAGTCCTTATCGGGATAGCGGCCCAGCCATTCCTCAAAGGGATCGTCCATCTCTTTGCTGCATCCCTCTGGACACTCCGCCAGGCAGATGATGACGCCGCCCTTTTTCACGGCACGGCTGGCATTGTAGAAGCCCTTTTTGCTCTGCCGAAGGTCAATATCCTTAGGGAATCCGCCGCAGGAGGCAAAGACGATATCGGGCCGTTCCGGGATGGGATAGAGATAGAAATCCTTGGCCAATTCAGCGCCGTGCAGGTAGGCTTCCCGCCAGTGGCAGGCCACCGCCTGGTAGATCATCCCGTGGTCATCGCAGATGACATTCAGCAGATAGGCGGGGTGGGTAAAGGCGCATGCCTCCATAAAGTCCAGATGAACGGGGTTGTTTTCCAGCACACCGGCCTGGGCATTGGGGTCAATGACCATCTTGTGGTTGCTGAGGATGGTATCCTTGCGGGCACAGCCGGGGATGATATCCTTGCGTCCACCGCCAAACCCGGCCATGTGGTGCACCAGGATACCGCCGGTAAGGATGAGCTTATCGGCTGCCATGGCGATTTTATTGGCCCACACCTCATGACCGTAGCTGGTGGTGCCCACCAGCTGGCAGGGGGATTCCTCACAGTCGTGCTGCACCACGGTTACACGGCGGTAAATATCCTCGGTGATGAGGCTGCACATCTGCTCCTCGGTCATGGCGCTGTGCATCCCATTGGCAAACAGAATGGTGATATCCCCGTCCGGCACGCCGGCCTTATTCAGCTCCCGCACCAGGATGGGGATATAAATGTGGCTGCGGGTCAGACGGGTGATGTCATTGGTGAGGATACATACGGTATCCCCGGCATGGATCTCCTCGGCCAGCAGCCCGGCCCCAATGGGATGGGCCAGCGCGTCCTCCACGATATCCTCCTCCGAGCGAACGCCGGTGGGGTGCTGCTTGGGCAGCAGGATGCTGAGGTCAGTCCCTTCGGGGATCTCGATATCCAGCAGCTCGTGGCCGTACTTTACCTTATCTTTCATGGTGTGTCCTCCCTGCCTTAGCGGTGAATATGTTCAGCGGTCAGGCGGCCCATTTCCTCGGTAGTCACCTTGGTCAGCCCACGGCCCTCCAGGTAGATATCCGGGGTGCGGTAGCCCAGGTGCAGCACCTCATTGATGGCCCGGTCGATGGCGGCGGCTTCTTCCTTCAGCCCCAGTCCGATCTCCAGCAGCATACCTGCCGAGGCAATAGCGGCCAGGGGATTGGCAATGCCCAGCCCGGCAATATCAGGTGCTGTGCCATGGATGGGCTCAAAGAGCCCGAAGCCATTTTCATTGATGGCCGCGGAGGCCAGCATCCCCACCGAGCCGGTGGCCACCCCCGCCTCATCCGAAAGGATATCACCGAAGATGCTGGTGGTCAGCATCACATCAAAGCGGGAGGGATTGCAGGTCAGCTCCATAGCGGCCTTATCCACCAGCAGGTTGGTCAGCTGCACATCAGGGTAATCCTGCGCTACGCGGGCCACCGTTTCCCGCCACAGCCGGGAGCTTTCCAGCGCATTGGATTTATCAATGCTGGTGACGCTCTTGCGGCGGCCCTGCGCCAGTCGGAAGGCATGGCGGGCTACCCGCTCCACCTCAAATTCGCTGTAACATTCCACATCGTAGCCTTCCCGACCACGGGCGCCCTCCCGGGTGCCCTTTTCGCCAAAGTAGATACCGCCGATGAGATCCCGCACCAGCAGCAGGTCCAGTCCGCGGTCCAGCACCTCGTTTTTCAGCGGGGAATTTTCCAGCAGGTCGGGGTAGAGCTTGGCCGGGCGCAGGTTGCAGAACAGATTAAAGCCACGGCGCAGGGCGGCCAGGCCGCTTTCCGGGCGCTGGGCCCGGGGAAGGTGGTCCCACTTGGGCCCGCCGGCCGCACCAAACAGAATGGCGTCGCATTCCCGGCAGAGCTCCAGTGTTTCCGGCTGGATGGGCACGCCGTAGGCATCAATGCAGCAGCCGCCCACCAGGCGCTCCACCTTATGGAACTGATGTCCGTAAACCTCGCCGATCTTATCCAGCGAACGAACCGCTTCCCGGATGACATCTACGCCGATGCCGTCGCCGGGGATCACAGCAATTTTATACTCCATGATGATTCCTCCTTGCAATATCAGTCCGCAGTCACGGTACGGGGATCGGTGATGACACCGGCAAGGGCACTGGCGGCCGCCGTGGCGGGGCTGCTAAGATAGATAAGAGATTTTGTGGTGCCCATCCGTCCGATGAAATTGCGGTTATTGGTACCCAGTATCACCTCGCCATCGCTCATCAGGCCATAGGGCTGGCCGCAGCACAGGCCGCAGCAGGGATGCGCCACCATGGCGCCGGCCTCCACAAAGGCACGGATGTACCCCAGCCGCATGCACTGGCGATAGATGCCGATGGAGGCGGGAATGATGATAAGCTTGAGATAGGGGGCCACATGGTGCCCCTGCAAAATGCGGGCGGCCACTGCCATATCCTCCAGGCTGCCATTGGTACAGCTGCCAATGTAGACCTCATTGAGTGGGGTGCCCTGCACCTCCTCTATGGAGTGAACATTATCAACGCCCTGCGGGCAGGAAAGATAGGGTACCAGCTCCTCTGCCCGGTAGTACAGTTCCCGGACATAGTGGGCATCTGGATCGGGATGGATCCAGGAGATCTTCTCCAGCGGCAGGTCAAAGTAATCGGCGGTTTTCTGGTCAGCGGCAAAAAGTGCGGTTTTGCAGCCCGCCTCCAGCGACATATTGGCAATGGTGTACCGGCCGGACATATCCAGCGCGTCAATGGTGCTGCCCACATATTCCAGCGATTTATAGGTGCCGCCGTCGGAGCGCAGATCCTTCAGCACCTGCAGGACAATATCCTTGGCGTACACCCCGGCAGGCAGCTCCCCTTCCACCGTAATGCGGATAGCTTCCGGGACCTTCATCCACATCTCACCGCTGCCCAGGGTGGCGGCCATTTCGGTATAGCCTATCCCGGTGCAGAAGCACCCGCCCCCGCCATAAGTGGGAGTGTGGCTGTCGGTAGCTACCACCACCGTACCGGGCAGGGCATAGCGGTATTCGTGCATCAGGGTGTGAGAGATCCCCTCCCCGGCATGCAGCTTGCGGATACCAAAGCGATCGGAAAGCTCATGCCCCTTGTGGTAGTGGCGGGGGTCGCCGGTGGCCTGGTTGGTGGGGCACAGGTGGTCCAGGAAGATCACAGCCTTTTCCGGGTCGGCCAGGCGGCGGAATTTCATCTCATCCAGCTTCTGCACCACAAAAGGGGTGTAGATATCATGTACCATACACATATCCGGCCGGGTCATGATCAGATCGCCGGGTGCCAGGTGAGAAAGCCCGGTATTTTTCATCAGGATCTTTTCAGCCATGGTGTAGCCCATCTCAGTGCACCTCCTTTTGGACGGATTCGGCGGCTTCGGCCGCTTCATTCAGGGCGCGGTAGCGGGGTACCAGCCCCCCGGCCTTGATGATCTCAAACAGATTATCGGGAATTTGCCGGATGGGAATGACCTGCCCGTTTACCTTCAGGCAGCGGTTTACCTCCACGGTGAGAAGATCCCCTTCCTCGCAGCGGTCATACAGGTCATCCGTCTCAATGAGCAGCATCCCGTTATTGATGCCGTTGCGGTAAAAAATGCGGGCAAAGGATTTGGCCACAATGCATCGCACACCCAGCGCCGCGATGCAGGCTGGGGCAAATTCCCGCGAGGAGCCGCAGCCAAAGTTCTTCCCGGCCACAAAGATATCTCCCGGCCGGGCCGCGGCGGCCAGCTCCGGGCGCAGCGGCTCCAGGCAGTGGCGGCTCATCTCCTCCGCGGAGGGCAGCACACCGTACCGCCCCGGGATAATAGTATCGGTATCCACATCATCGGGCAGCTTCCATATCCGGCCCGTAAAAACAGCACCCATAGTTATGCCCTCCTGTTACGCTTGATAAAGATATCCGCTGAGCGCCGCCTGGGCGGCAGTCCGCGCAGAAACCAGATAGACCCGGGAAGCGGGGGTGCCGCAGCAGCCGGAGTAGTGGAAGCACCCGGTAGAGGCCATGACCTCCCCATCCCCGATGACGCCGATGGAGGTGGTCAGGCAGGAGGCGCAGCCGGGATTGGTGACCTGCGCTCCGCAGTCCAGGAATACATCGATCAGCCCTTCCTCCATGGCCTGCAGGTAGTCCGTGTTGGAAGCAAAGCCGATCAGTAGCCGCAGCTCCCGCTGGATGTGATGTCCCCGCAGAATTTCAGCGGCTTCGCGCAGTTCCTCTATCCGCCCGGAGGAGCAGCCCCCGATAAAGCAGGCATCCACCCGGATGTCGGACAGAGCGGTAAGGGGCTGGGCCTCCATCGGATCTTCCGGCAGGCTGCCGGGGAGTATAGCACAGGGTGGATAGTCCTCCAGCTGCAGTGTGGTATCGGCCGGGGCGTCTTCCGCTGTAAACAGGGCGCTTACCGCACCGGCTCGCTGGGCCATCAGACAGAGCGTCTGCTTTTCCGCGCGGGTAAGCCCCCGAGCGGTGTGGTCATGCAGGAGCAGCAGGCGGCCTTCGGCTCCTTTTTTGCCCGCACAGGCCAGCGCAATGTCATAGGCTGTGGCGCCGGGGGCAAAGTCCCCCTCCAGCCTGATATGCAGCGGCTGCGGTGCCGGCAGGGTCAGTTCCCCACCCTGCAGCCACCGGGCCAGTTCCTCGGGGGAAAAATGCAGCCCCAAAGCACCGATGACACCCACCTGTGCCACATGCTGGCCGCAGGTCACCAGCAGAGAACCAGTTGCCAGCCGCCCCTGCATCAGCAGCTGGTAGCTGATTCCGGCGGACTGGATAAACTCCAGCGAATTGGCCCGGGAAAAATCAATCAGTGCTTTCTGGCGGAAAGCACTCTGGAAGCTCCCAGCGGGGATATCATGGTCAAGAATGACCACCACCTGCGCGCGGCGCGCCGGGTCTACCTGCGGCACCATGGCGGGCAGGTCTCCGGAGGGACCATCGTTGATGAGACACCAATCAGGGGATAGTGTGACCGGGGTGCCGGCCGGGGCCTGTAATAGCTGTTGCAAAGCATTCTGTGGCAAGGAACTCACCCTTTCTTAAAATAACTAAATCGTTTTAGCTAATTCGATTATAGTGGGAGTACAATGAATTGTCAACATAGAATTTCAAGACAGCAAAAACGATTAAGCATTTCGGGAGGAATTGACTTTCCGGGCAAATTTGGGTAAGATGGAGCTATCACAAAGAAAGGGGGCCTTCGCTATGGCAACCATCAAGGACATCGCCCACATCGCCAATGTATCTCCCTCCACGGTTTCCTTTGTCCTCAATGGCAAAGCGCGGGAGATGAAGGTCTCCCCGGTCACGGAACAGCGCATCCTGGAGATCGTGGCGGCCACCGGTTACCGCCCCAGTAATGTGGCCCGGCGGCTGCGCGCCAGCGCCGCGGAGCGCCCGGTATTGGCGCTGTACTGGCCATTGGACCGCAGGGCCTCCTATGTGGGGCGGCTGCTGGGCGCCTTTCAGCAGGAGCGCCTGCGCCAGGAGTTGGACTACGATTTTGTGGTCAATACCTTCCAGGAGGGGCACCTGTGCGAGGAAAAGGGCCTGCACTTCCATAGCCCATACAGCTGCGCTATTTTAGGCGGTCTTTCCCCGGCGGATATGGACGCCCTGGCCCAGCTGGAGACGGATCTGCCGTTGGTGCTGTATAACCGTCGCCAGGCGGGCTTTGGTGCGGTGTATACCGATTATGCCAAGGCGGTGCGGCAGGTGATGGAATTGGCCCGTGCCAAGGGCTGCCGCAGCATCGGCTTTTTGAAGAACCGTTCCAACTTTATGGCGGATAGCAGCCGCATCCGCGATGCCATAACAGCAGCGGGGGAGTATGGTCTGCGGGTACCGCCCCACGCGGTGGTGGAAGCGGAGGATACCTACGAAGGCGGTGCGGTGGGCATCAGAACCATGATGACCGGCGGCTCGCTGCCGGAGCTTTTGGTATTTGCATCCGATATTATGGCTATTGGGGCGGCTCACCAGATGCAAAAGGAAGGCATCCGCATCCCGCAGGAGGTGGGGCTTATCTGCTTTGGCTTGGGAGAGCGCCAGCAGGCGCAGTACTGTACCCCGCCGCTTTCGGTCATCGAAATGCCTACCGAGGCGATGACGGCCGGTGCCGTTCAAATGGCCGCAGAGATGATCCGCAAGGGCGCAAATGCCGCCGTGGTGCGCTCCTACGAGCCGGTGGTCATCTTCCGGGAATCTTTCTCCCTGTGAAAAACATGCGGTCGAAAAGACCAATGCCAATAGCATATTCATAAAAGAGAGCCGTAACGGAAAGACGATCCGTTGCGGCTCTGTAATTATTTATTATAATACTTTCGATTGACAAGAGCACATACGGCTTTTGCGGGTATAAATACCGCCCGACATTGCGCGTCGCGTTGATAGGCACCAGCCTGCCTGCCGCTTCGTGCTTCCTCGGACGCCATTTTCTCCTGCGCGAAAACCGGATGATGACAAGGAAGAGGACGCCGGCATACTGGCGTATGTCAAGGACGATGACGCAGTCAGCGCCGATTTTCACTTGGGGTCCCTGCAAAATCGTAAGACCTTGCAGGGAAAGGAGGACGCACCGCAGCGGGGAGGACTGCCCGAAGCAAAGCGCAGGGTCAGCACGACAGGAGCGCAGGCTGCGTCCGATGCAAAAGCGTGGGTGTCCTTGTTAAGCGAAGGGAAGAAAGTCCGCAATAAAGTAAACATCCCCCGGCTGGGGGATGTTTACTTACGAGATGGGAAAAGCTAGGAGCTGAGAAGTCAAATGCGAACAAATGTTTCACGTGAAACATTTTTACTGGCTGTCCGCAGGGGCATTTTCCGGCGGGGTAAAGGATTCCCGAAGCTGGACCTGTGGCTCCATTTCCACATGCAAGGGGGCAGCTGGCAGCTCCCGGATGAGGCGGAGCAGCAGGGCAACGGCCTGCCGGTCCACCGTCTGCGGGATGGTGATGCAGCTGAGGGCTGGATTCAGGCAGTGGTTCATTTCCGGTTTGCGCAGCCCAATGCAGAGCACCTCGGTATCCTGTGGGACACGGATGCCGCTGCGAGCCAGGGTATACAGGCCACCTTGGGCCATGCTGTCATTCTCGTAGTAGATGACACGGGGGCGCTGGCGGAGAACGCAGTATTCCTCGGTGGCGGCGGCCCCGCCCGCAATGGTGGGCGCGGCCTGGAAGGTCCATTCCGGCTGGATGCGGATGCCCAGCTGCCGGCAGGAATTGAGGAAAGCCTTGGTGCGCTGGCTGGTGCCATCATAATGGTCGCCGCCCCGGATGACCGCGCATTCCCGGTAACCCTTTTGGTGGATGAGGGCAGCGGCCTGGGAGCCGGTTTGGGCGTGGTTTACCCCCGCGGTGGAATACTTCCGGCTTTCAGCATTGATGAGAACAAGAGGGGTGGAAATATCCGCATTTTCCAGCTGAATGAGATCCTGCTCGCCGGCCCCGCCGATGATGACGCCATCGTAGCGGCCCTGCAGGATGGGGGAGAGCATCTCTCCCAGGCGGCCGCTGAAATAGGTTTGGATGAGCAGCTCGTAGGGGTCGGCGGGTTCCTGCTCCTGCTGGAGGATACTGTAGAAATTATACAGTCTATCGCCCAGTAGAGTGGTGCGGTGATCCAGCGGCCAGTACAGCGCGATGGTGAGACGGCGCCGGCCGGCCCGCAGCAGCTGCGCCCCGCGGTCCGGGCGGTACTGAAGCTGCTGGATAGCTTCGGCAACGCGCTGCTGGGTGGCGGGGGAGATGTGCATTTCATCCCCGCGGCCGTTGGCAACGATGGAAGCGGTGGTGAGGGAACATTGCGCCAGCGCAGCGACATCTTTGAGGGTGGACATGGGCAGGCTCCTTTCGGGGGGTCTTTCTTTTAAGTATAGGGCAGAAAACTAAAATATCAAGTAAAAAGTAATAATTTTAGTAAAATTACATTGGACTAAAGTAAAGAACTGTGGGAGCGGCATTTGTGAAAGCCGCTGAAATTAGTGGGAATGGCTTGCAAAATAGGCCAAAAGATGATTCAATAAAATTACATTAACGATTTAGCAAGCTTCTCGACACTCTAAAACGACAAAGGATGTATGCAGAGGATGCTACTACAAGGGATAAAGAGGGCGCTCCGCAGCGGGGAGGGCCCTCCGGAATAAAGTGGAGGATCAGCCCGACAAAAGCGGAGGGGCGCCCGATATATGGCACGCAGCTTAAATAAAGCCAAGAAAACAAAGAAAGAAGGCAGAAATAGCATGGCAGAGAATATTGTATTTCAGATCCTGCGCTCCCACCTGATGGAGGGTGAGCTGACGCCAGGGGCCCCCATCGCCATCCGAGTGGACCAGACCCTGGGACATGACCTGACCGGTATTATGGCAGGGCAGACCTTCCTGGCGGTGGGCGCCGACCGGGTGCAGACTGAGGCCAGCGTATTTTATTGCGACCACAACACCCTGTGCGTCAGCGGAGAAAACGCGGATGACCACCTGTTCCTCAAGACCGCGGCGGCCCGCTTTGGGGTGTATTTCTCCAAACCCGGCAATGGGATTTGTCACTTTTTGCACTGCCAGCGCTTTGCCAGGCCCGGCAAGGTGATGCTGGGCGCCGACAGCCATACCCCGACCTCCGGGGCGCTGGGGATGCTGGCCATTGGCAGCGGCGGCTTGACGGTGGCAGAGGCGGCACTGGGGCAGGGCTTTAGGATGAATGTCCCCAAGGTGATGGGGGTAAAGTTGGTCGGCCGGCTGCATCCTGGCGTGACCGCCAAGGATATCGCGCTGGAGCTGCTGCGGCAGGTAAGCGTCAAGGGCGGCATTGGATACATTGTGGAATACTGCGGTGATGGAGTGAAGGAGCTTTCCATCAGCGAGCGTCAGACCATTGCCAATATGAGCATCGAGATCGGTGCGGCGACCGGCATTTTCCCCAGTGATGAGCGGACGGGGGAGTTCCTAAAGGCCCAGCGGCGAGAGAGCGACTATGTGCCGCTGCAGCCGGAGGAGGGTGCAACCTACGACAAGGTGGTGGAAATCGATTTGGACCGGCTGGAGCCGCTGGTGGCGGAGCCCTCCATGCCGGATAAGGTGTGTACGGCCCGCAAGGCAGAAGGTGTGAAGCCGGGTTCGGTATTTATCGGCAGCTGTACCAATGCTTCCTATTCCGATATTGCCCGGGCGGCGTGCATCCTGAAGGGGCATAAGGTGCATAAGGATATTGACTGCACAGTGGCGCCCGGCTCCCGGCAGGTGCTGGCGCAGCTTATTAAGGACGGGGTGTTGGCGGATTTGGTGGAATCCGGCTGCCGCATCCTGGAGTGTGCCTGCGGACCCTGCATCGGGGTGGGGCAGGTGCCGCCCCATAATGGCATTTCGGTACGGACCGCCAACCGGAACTTCCCCGGCCGGTGCGGCAGCAACGATGCCTATGTTTACCTGGCCAGCCCGGAGACCGCGGCGGCCACAGCAGTGACTGGGCATATCACTGACCCGCGCGACCTGATGGATGTCAGCGTATTGGCAAAGATCCAGGAGCCGGAGGCGTATATTATCGATGATTCTTCGCTGATCGCGCCCGAAGAAACCGCCGACCGCCACGCAGTAGAGGTCATCAAGGGACCGAATATCTCCGAGCTGCCGATGCGTGGCCCGGTGCGGGAAACCATTGATGCCGGGATTGTGCTGAAGCTGGGGGATAACATCACCACCGATGATATTATCCCGGCTGGGGCCTCCATCCTAAAGTACATCTCCAACATTCCGGAATTTGCGAAGTATACCTTCTGCTATACCGATCCGGACTTTGTGGACCGGGCCCGCCGCATGGGGCACAGCGTCATCGTGGGCGGGGAGAACTACGGACAGGGTTCCAGCCGGGAGCATGCGGCCATGCTGCCGATGTGTCTGGGTGTGGAGGCGGTCATCGCCAAATCCTATGCACGGATCCATAAGGAGAACCTGTTCAATTACGGCATTCTGCCGCTGATTTTTGAAGACCCGGCGGACTATGAAAAGCTGCAGCAGGGTGACCGGCTGGTGCTGGAAAATGTGCCGGAGGGTATCCAGGCGGGACGGCTGACGGTAACCGTACCGGAGCGTGGCCTGACGCTGACGGCGGTGCTGGAGGCTTCTGACTACGATAAGAACCTGCTGCTGGAGGGCGGCGCGCTGAACCACCTGGCCAAATTGCAGAAACGCTAAGCGAAAAAAGAAGCTCCCGGCCGGAAAGCTGGGAGCCTTTGTACTGCTTCATTTTGGCGCAGTATTGGGATGCTTTGATAAAGCAAGCCCCCGGCTTATGAACCGGGGGCTTTTCATTTTAACAGACTCGGTAATCGCTGGCGGCAAGGGGGATATCCCCGCCGTGTCGGCGAAAATATTCCAGCAGCAGCTCGGACATTTCGTGGGGGATCTCCCGCACGACCGGACAGCCGACATAGCAACCGTAGCCGCCGGTGCCGCTGGCACGGTAGCTGTTCAGGCAGATGGTGAATTCATCGGTATCGGCGACCGGGTGGCCATCGACCAGGAGAGAAACGACCCGCTGACCGACTGGCCGAGAGATATCATAGGAATAGGATACCCCGGCATAGTAATCGTAATTGTAGTGCTCCACCTTGGGCTCCAGGAAGCAATCCGAGACCCGCAGGGTATTATCCTCTCCACGGGTGAAGTAGGCGGCGCTGCGCTCCATAGCCTGGCGCAGCACAGCCCCGGTGATGCGCAGCACGGTGAGGGTATTGGTATAGGGGTAGGCGATGAGGAGATCCCGACGGCGCACGACCTGCGGCAAGCCGGCCACATCATTGGCCAGGCTGGCGGCGGAAAGCTGTGCCCCGCTGACCTCCAGCTGAACGGCATTGAACAGGTCGGCCAGGCCGCTGCCCTCCGCGGCCATTTTTAGGGGAGCATCCGGCAGCAGCGGGTGGGGCAGGTGACCGACCACCTGATCCAACCAATCCTGCGCGCCATGTTCCATCTGAGCAAACTGCCGCAGCCACTGGGGATGGCAGGCTCCGCCGGCGGGGATGGTGTGGCTGGAAAGCCGCTTTTCCGTACCGGAGACGACGGCCTCGATCCGCAAAAATTCCTGGCCGCGGTCGGAGGGCTGCACCACAAAGGTGCCGGAGACCATCTGCCCGGGGACCGACATGTGCTGGTGCCCGGTAAGCAGGATATCAAAATCAAGCTCTTGACAGATGCGGTAGGCGACATTTTCGTGGGTGGAGGAAAGCACCCGGCCGGTGGTAAGATCCCGCTCGAACCCACCGTGATAGACGCAGAGGTTGAGGTCGGTTTTGCCGCGGAGCTCTTCCAGTGCCGCGGCGGCTGCTGGAATGGGATCGGAGATGGTGATGCCGGAAAGATGCTCCGGCCGTTCCCAAATGTTCACATAGTCGGTGACGATGCCGACGATACCGATGCGCAGACCGTTTTCCAGCGTATGGATGCAAGCCGGGAAGCGCACCCCGGCGCCGTCCCAGCGGATATTCTGACAGACGCAGCGGGCCCGCAGGGCGTTCAGGTAGCTTTCCAGGTAGGGCATGCCGTAGTTAAAATCGTGGTTGCCCAGTGTGACATAATCGTAGCCGCAGCAGTTCATCATCTCGGCAAAGGGGGCGGCATTTTGCAGGGTATCGTGGCAGAAGGCCCCCAAAGGAGAGCCCTGCAGCAGGTCGCCGCCATCAATGATGAGAGTGTTGCCATCGCGGGTGAAACGGCTGGCGCACTTGAACAGGCCGATGTTACGCTCCTCCCGGCTGCGGTAATCGGTGGGGTAGATATAGGCGTGAAGATCGGAAGTGAAAAAGATGGTGAGTTTTTTACTTTCCATAGTTACCCCCGTGCCAGCCGGACGCGGATCTTGGCGGAAATGGCCTCGATGATGAGCACCAGGATGATAAGCCCCAGCAGGATGGCACCGACCTCATTCCAGCGGTAGCTGCTCATGGCAAAGATAAGCGGTGCACCGATACCGCCGGCCCCGACAAGGCCCAGTACGGTGGCATCGCGCAGGTTCATATCAAAGCGGTAGATGATGGTGGAGGTGAAATCGGCGGTGAGCTGCGGCAGGATGCCGTAGCGGATCTTCTGGAAGGTGGTGCAGCCGGCGGCATCCAGAGATTCCAGGATGCGCTTATCCAGGTCCTCGATGCTCTCGATGAACATTTTGGAGACCATGCCGATGGAGCACAGCGACATGGTGAGCAGGCCAGCAAAAGGCCCGGGACCGGTGACGCGGATAAACATAAGTCCATAAACAAAGGCGGGAACGGTGCGGATGGCGGCAATGATCATGCGGCCGATGAGCGCAATGGGCCGGGGGACCAGGTTGCTGGCGGAAAGAAAGGAAAGCGGCAGCGAGATGACAGCGCCGACGATGGTGCCGAGAAACGCGATGCAGAAGGTTTCCAGTAGCAGGTAGGGAACGCCATTGGTGCCCAGGGTGAACAGCAGCTTGGGGGAGGGGTGGAAGATGCCGGAGAGGATGTTCTTGGCGACCTCCAGCCCGTTGCCGGTGGGATTGCTGACCCGGACAGCTGAAGCGGACCACGCCAGCAGACAGGCCACAATAAAGGCGGCCAGCAGCTGCCAGATCCAGGTTTTGGGCGCGGAGGCATAGGCTTTTTGAATTTTATTCACAGCGGTACCTCCTTTTAAGTCAGGCGCTTGCGCAGGGCATGGCTGATCCCCTCGATGATAAGCACGGTGATAAAGAGGACAATGAGGATCATGCCAAGGCTGTCATATTCGCGCCAGCCGATTTTTTCATTCATGATAAGTCCCAGACCGCCGGCGCCCACATAGCCCAGAATGGAGGCATAGCGGACATTGCCCTCCAGGCAGAAGAGCGAAACGGAGAGATAGGTGGGCAGTACCTGCGGGAATACCGAGGTGACAAAGGCCCGGATACGGGTAGCGCCCAGAGCTTCCATGGCCTCGAAGGGGCCCATATCCACTGTTTCGATGACCTCGAAGAGCTGTTTGCCCACATAGGCAAAGGTAAACACGGCAATGGCACAGGTACCGGCCATGGTGCCGAGGCCGAAGATATAGGTAGCGATAAGGGCGCAGACCAGTGTGGGCAGGGTGCGTACCAGGCTGAGGAACAGCCGGACGATGGAAACCACAATGCGGTTGGTGACGATATTGCTGGCGGCGGCGATGGCAAAGGGAACGGCCAACACCGCGCCGATGAAGGAGCCGAGGAAGGACATCTTGATGGTATCCCACAGGGGAGTCCAGATCTTGGAGAGATAGGCGGTATTGGGCGGGAACATGGCCACCAGAATATCAAAGAACTTGCTGCCTTTTTTTACGAGGACGGTGAAATTGAAGCCGGTGATATGGACAGAAACCGCCCCCAGCAGCAGGATGATGAGGAGCACGAGCCATGCACGGCTGCGCTTTTCCTCCACCACAGCGCCGCTGGGCAGGGTGTAACGGCGGGGCTTAAAGATACGGTCGTAGAGGCTCATGCGGTCGCCTCCGTTTCGGCATCATCCCCGTAGATGGCATTCAGGACGGCCTGATCTACCTGCTTGGAGGGACCATCGTAGACGATGCGCCCGGCCCGGATGCCAATGATGCGGTCGGCGTACTCAATAGCGAGCTCCACATGGTGGATATTGAGCAGAATGGAGATGCCCATTTCCTTATTGATGCGGACAAAATCCTGCATGACCTGACGGGCGGTGACGGGATCCAGCGCGGCGACCGGTTCATCGGCCAGGATAATCTGCGGGTCTTGGGTGAGGGTGCGGGCCAATGCCACACGCTGCTGCTGGCCGCCGGAGAGCTGGTCGGCACGAATATAGGCCTTATCTAGGATGCCGACCTTATCGAGGGACTCCAGGGCCTTCATTTTATCCTCCCGGCGGAAAATACCCAGCAGTACCCGCCAGAATGGCATATCCGGTACGCAGGCGGAGAGAACATTTTTGATGACGGTGGTGCGGGTGACCAGATTGAAAGACTGGAACACCATGCCGATGCCCCGGCGGAAACGGCGCAGGCTTTTGCCGGAAAGGGTGCTGACATTGATGCCATTTACCATAAGGGTGCCGGAGGTGATGCGGTGCATCCGGTTGACGGAGCGCAGCAGGGTGGATTTACCGGCACCGGAACGGCCGATGATGGCGACAAATTCACCATCCTGGATGGTCAGGTTTACATCGTCCAGCCCCACGGTGCCATTGGGGTATACCTTGGATACATGGTCAAATTGAATCATACGGTCTCCTCTTCTGCGGTTAGAATACAGGTCTCATTCATAAACCGGGATACACACGCTGGGGATGTATTCCGGTTTGGGAACGAGAATGGGGAGGACCGCACAGAGGAAAGCAGTAATCTGTGCATGTCCTCCCCGCATATGGGATGGAAATGAGAAACCGAAAGGTTAGTTGGCGGCGCTCAGCTCCTGGATGAGCTTCTGAGCGGCACGCTCGCTGTCATAATCGGAAGGCTGGGCCTTCTGATAGCCATTGTGGCTGTAGATAGCGATAACTTCCTTGCCGGCATCGGTATTGCCGATATTGATGAAAGCGTTCTGCAGAGCAGCGATGAACTCATCGGTCATGATCTCGGAGTTCTTGCTGACGGAGATGGTGTCATTGTAGATGGGGGCGGTAACACCGATGACGCCGGTCTCCTCCCAGATGGAAGCCTCACGGCTGAACTCGGTGTTCCAACGCTCGGCATAGTCGCGGCGGGCATCGGCATAGGTCACCAGGACATCGACCTGACCGGAAGCCAGACGGGCAAAGGCGCTGGCATAGGAATCGGACTGAACGGCACTGGCGAGATCAGAGATGCCCTTGCCGTAGTGATCCTGCAGCCACAGGGCGGGATAGATGTAACCGGCAGGGGAAGAGGTGCCCATGACGCTCCAGTTGGCGCTGTTCAGGTCTTCCCAAGTCAGCTCTTCGCCGTTATTAACCTTGGCGAGCAGCTCCTGACCCTTATCGGAGGGGCCGGCGATCATGAGAGCACGATAGGAAACAGCCTGCTTTTCGGAAGCTTCGGTGGGCTGGCCATCGTTCCAATCCTTGGCGTTATCGGAATCCTTGCTGAGGCCGTTACGGGTGGCAGTGAGGATGACCTCGGCGCCGTCATCGTACAGAACATAGGTGCCGCCGGGGATGAGGCCAACATCGATGGTGCCGGCTTCCAGACCTTCGCCGACTGCCTCGTAGGTGGTGCCGACGGTGATCTCAACTTCGCCGACCTCGTAGCCTTCTTTGGCCAGCTCTTCCTTGAGCATTGCCTTCAGGGGCTCGGTGACGGTGATGATCTCGGCGGGCTCACGGGAAGGAACGAAAGCGACCTTGAGGGTTTCGATCTTCTTGGTATCCGTGTCATTGCCGGGGGTGGTGTTGTTGCCGCAGCCGACCATCATGCTGAGGATCATGACGACTACCAGCAAAAACGCAAACAGCTTTTTCATTTGTTTTTCCTCCATAATGATTCTTCATTATCCTTTTTGCCCGCGGTGTGCGGGCAACTGGCGGTGCAGCAAACTGGGCAGCCTGCTACACTATCTAAAGTATAACATGCTGCCCCGCGAAATTTTTTTCTGTTTTCGTAAAAAAAGTATTATCTTACGGCCGGCGGTCACGGTCAAAGTAGATGGCGATGAGATCCTCAAAGGCCAGAATAACATGGCCGAAGAAGGGATTGGGAAGGCTGCCGACCAGCGTCTGTTTGGAGCCGTCAATGACAAAAACAATATCAGCAAGCCGGGCCAGGGCGGAATCCCCGCGCTTGGTAAAGGCCATGATCTTGTGACCGTGCTGCTGGGCGTGACGCACATCGTTAAGCACCGGCTCGGTCTCGCCGCTTTGGCTGACGGCAAACATCACCGAGGGTTCGCTGCCGCCGGGCAGGTGATGAGCATCCTGGAAGAGCATATAATCGTAGAAATGGACATTATTGAACACCATAAAGCCGCAGATGGAAAGCCGCTGCGCGATGTAGGAGCCGACGATATTGGAGAAACCGGCACCGGTGGTGAACATCTTTTCCTGGCGGGAGGCTTTGAGCAGTCCGCAGAAATCATCAATGAGGGTATCAGAATAGTTATCAATGAGGCTTTTGAGATTTTCGGCATTGCGGCGTTCATCCCGGCCATTCAGCTGACGGCTGAGATAATAATACAGCTCGCTGTACCCCTCAAAGCCCAGCCGCTTGCACATTTTTACGATGGTGGCGGTGGAGACAAAATTTTCGGTGGCGACCTGCTGAATGCCAACCCGTTTTTCCCCGCGTTCCAGGTGCGCGGCTATACTGGTGATGATCTTCTGCTCGTCTTCCGAAAGCAGATTGGTAAGTAAGAAATAATTATCGCCCATGCGCTGGCATCCTTTCCACGGTTGATTTTATACATTATAGCACCTTGTTCGGCAGAGTTCTACCGGTATATTGTAAAATCGAACGGTGCAAAGGGGGTAAAATCACATGAACTTTATGTGAATTTTACGGATGAGGGCTTGCCTTAAAGTTAGCTTTAGGTTGTAAAATACAATTATATTAGACTCTCCCGAAAGGAGCAAGGCAATGGAACCCCCCAAGATGAAATATAGAATAGCGGCGTTGATGTTGGTGCTGATGCTGCTGGTGCTGGTTTGGGAACGGCAACCGTACCGCTTCCTGGTCCGGGGTCAATTATTTTGTGAGCTATGTGCAGGCGAATACCGGCAGCGGGCTGGTGGGCGACGCGGCGGCCCCATACTACACAGGGGAACCGGGGGATGTTATCGCCATGGGCAACGACCATTTCCGGCACATTGTGATGATAAGCGAAGTGCTGACGGATGAAAGCGGCAATACCGTGGATTATCTCATTTGCTCCAATACAGGTGATCTGTGCGATTTCCCGGCTGGGGCGTACTTTTACACCTATCAGCAGCTTATCAAAATTTACGGCTGGAACTGAATATCGCCAGGGCTTCCGTTTTACCAAACGGGAGCCTTTTGCGTGCCGGGCGATTCTTTACATTCCGGGCAGTCAATGCTATAATTATCTTTTAACGATAGACTGGAAAGGAGACGGCGCTGTATGGGACTTCCCGCCCGTTTGGTACGCTCGCAGCTCAATTTTTTTAAGCCTTTTGTGGCGAATTGCTCGCTGGAGGTGACCCGCAAGGGACAGGATAAATTGGGCGAGCTAATGGAAGCGATCCACAAAAAAGATGTCATTGTGAGGGATTATTCGTTTGAGCGCTTTGAAGGCGCCTGGCTGATCCCGCGGGATGAGCGCCGCAGCGGGGTGATCCTATACCTGCATGGCGGCGGCTATACCTGCGGCGACCTGGACTACGCCAAGGGCTTCGGCGCGACGCTGGCTGATGAATGCGGGATCAGAGTATTCTGCGCCGCCTACCGCCTGGCCCCGGAAAGCCCCTACCCGGCCGCGGTGGAGGATGCCCTGGAGGCCTACCGCTACCTGCTGGAGAAAGGCTATGCGCCGGAGCAGATTGTGCTGTGCGGGGAAAGCGCCGGAGGCGGGCTCATTTGCGCGCTGTGCCTGCGGCTGAAGGAGATGAACATGGCGATGCCTGCGGGCCTTATTGCCATTTCGCCCTGGACGGATCTGACCTGTTCCGGGAAAACCTATGAGGAAAACCGCGAAGCGGACCCCTCCTTGACCGAAGAGCTGCTGCGCTTTTATGCCGATTGTTACACCGGTGGGCTGACCTCCAAGGAGGAGCCACTGGTTTCGCCGCTCTTCGGTGATCTGACCGGTTTTCCGCCAGTGCTGCTTTTTGTGGGCGGGGATGAGATATTGCTGGATGATACCCGCCGGCTGCACCAAAAGCTGTTGGATGCCGGCTGCGAGAGCAAAATGATCATAGCGCCGGAACGCTGGCATGCCTATGTGCTATATTACCTCAATGAGAATATGTCCGACTTTGAGGAGATGGGCAAGTTCCTAAACCGGGTGATGGGCGGGGAACGCAAGCTGCGCTGGATGCAGCTGGATAACGCCGCGAAAATCTATCCCGCCGCCCGCCGCCGCAACTGGAACAACCTGTTTCGGCTTTCTGCTACCCTTACTGAAACAGTGGATGTGCCGACCCTGCAAACCGCGCTGGATGTGACTGTACGGCGCTTCCCCTCCATTGCCGTTCGGCTGCGCCGGGGAATGTTCTGGTACTATCTGGAGCAGATCCCGGCGGCGCCGGCCATCCAGCCGGAAAAGAGCTATCCGCTGGTGCATATGCCCTTTGATGATATCCGCAAGTGCGCATTCCGGGTGCTGGTGTACCGGGACCGCATTGCGGTGGAATTTTTCCATGCGCTGACCGATGGCACCGGGGGGACCATCTTCCTAAAGACTTTGCTGGCGGAGTACCTGTGCCGCCGGTATGGGGTAGAAATCCCGGCGACTGATGGCGTGCTGCGCCGTCTGGACCCGCCCCGTGAGGAGGAGCTGGAGGACAGCTTCCAGAAATATGCGGGCAGGGTAGAGGCAAGCCGCAAGGAAGCGACCGCCTACCACCTGAGTGGGACACCGGAACCGGATGGCTACCTGGACCTGACCACGCTGATGGTGCCAGCCGCCGAGCTGAAAGCAAAGGCCAAGGAATACGGTGTGACGGTAACGGAGCTGCTGTGCGCCGCCATGATGAAGGCGATTTTGAACCTGCAGGCTAAAAAAGTACCGAGCCGCCGGCGCCGTCGTCCGGTAAAGGTGCTGGTGCCGGTAAACCTGCGCGGGCTATTCCCCAGCCAGTCGCTGCGGAATTTTGCCCAGTATGTTACACCGGAGGCGGATTCCCGCCTGGGAGATTACACCCTGGAGGAGCTGTGCCGCATTGTACATCACCGCATGGGGCTGGAGGTCACCCGTAAGAATATGAGTGCCCGCATTGCCACCAATGTAAACAGTGAGCGCATTCCCATTCTCAAGGTGATGCCCCTGTTTATCAAAAATTTTGCGATGAAGATGGTATTTGATACCGTAGGCGAGTGCAAGAGCTGCCTGTGCATGTCCAATCTGGGTGTGGTACAGGTGCCGGATGCCATGCGGCCGTATATCCGCCGGATGGATTTTATCATCGGTGTGCAGGCCAAGGCACCGCACAACTGTGGGATCATCACCTGGGGCGATACAGTTTATATCAATATGATCCGCAATATCCGGGAGCCGGAGCTGGAGCGGCATTTCTATGAGGTGCTGCACTGGATGGGCCTGCCGGTAAAGGCGGAAAGCAACGGGCGCTGAAGGCGCCAAGGGGGGAACAGCTATGTATTGTGTTAAATGCGGTGTGGAGCTGGGCGACAGCGAGAAAAAATGCCCGCTGTGCGGCACCACGGTCTTTCACCCGGAGATGGAGCCGCCCAAAGGGGACGGGCCTTACCCGCCGGAGGAACACATCCACAAGGAAGTGAGCCGCAGCGGCGCACTCTTTGTAGTGACGGTGCTGACGGTACTGCCTATTGTTATCTGCCTGCTGTGCGATTGGCGTATCAATGGTGGAATCGTATGGTCGGGCTATGTGACGGGTGCGCTGCTGATGTGCTACATCGTTATCGTATTGCCGCTGTGGTTCCGCCGGGGGAACCCCGTCATCTTTGTCCCGGTCGATTTTGTGGCGCTGGGGGTTTACCTGCTGTATATCGATCTGGCTACCGGTGGGCGTTGGTTCCTTTCCTTTGCTTTTCCGGTGGTGGGGGCGGCAGGTATTATTGTCACGGCAATGGTCATCCTGCTGCGCTACCTGCACGGTGGACACCTGTTTGTATTCGGTGGGGCGTTTATTCTTTCCGGCGGGCTGATGGTGCTGGTGGAATTTCTTATCAACCTGACCTTTAAGCTCCATGATGTTCTGCTGTGGTCCATTTACCCGCTGGCGGCCGGCATCATTTTAGGGCTGACGCTCATCATTATCGGCTGCTGCCGCCCGCTGCGGGAATCACTGCAGAAAAAGTTTTTCCTGTAAGCCATAAAGCAGTACAGTGCCTGAAAAGGGCAGGAGGGATCCTATGAATCTTCAGCACATGAAATATGCCGTGGCTGTGGCGGAGACCGGCTCCATCAATAAAGCGGCGGACCGCTTGTTTGTGGGCCAGTCCAATCTCAGCCGGGCCATCAAGGAGCTGGAAAACAGCCTGGGTGTTGCTATCTTTGAGCGCAGCGCCCACGGGATGGAGCTGACCCCGGAGGGCGGGATGTTCCTGCGGTATGCCAAGGCGATCCTGCAGCAGGTGGATGAGGTGGAGCATATGTTTACCGAAGGCTCCGCCAAGAAAAAGCACTTTTCCATCTCGGTGCCGCGCTCCAGCTATATCTCGGAGGCCTTTGCCCGTTTTTCCTGCGAGCTTTCCGCCGATGAGGAGTTTGAAGTCTTCTACAAGGAAACCAACGCTATGCGTACCCTGAAGAATGTTCTTCAGGACGACTATAAGCTGGGCATCCTGCGGTATGCCGAAAACTACGACCGCTACTATAAGGAATTGGTGGAAGAAAAGGGTCTGCGGTGTGAGCTGGTGGCGGAATTCCGCTATGCCCTGCTGATGAGCAAGGACTGCCCGCTGGCGCAGCAGGAGAGCATCACCTATGAGGACTTGAAAAACTATATCCGCGTGGCCTATGCCGATCCGTATGTCCCCTCGCTGCCGGCTTCCGAAGTGCGGCGGGAAGAGCTGCCGGATGATATCAACCGGCGCATCTATGTCTTTGAGCGGGCCAGCCGCTTTGAACTGCTTTCCCGCAACCCGCAAGCTTTTATGTGGGTTTCACCGGTTTCGCAGGAACTGCTGGAGAGGTATTCGCTGGTACACCGCCCCTGTGTGGATAGCCGCCGCCGGTATAAGGATGTGCTCATCTACCGGCAGGACTACACACTATCTCCATTGGATAAGCAGTTCATCGCGCAGCTTATTGCTACCAAGCGGGAGCTGCCGGATAATTGGGATCAGTAAGGGCACCCCTGCCCTTATTGCCGGAAGGTATTTGATGTATAAAGTGATTGAACGGAAGGCGTCTGCTGTGACAGGCGCTTTTTGTATACAATTTTCGCCTGCGGTATATCGATAAAAGCAATACCGATATTACAGAAAAGCAATTCCCATGGCGAATGGGATGTGATAGAATAGCCTTGGAAAGGTACCGCTTATTATCGATATCACATCAACGGATTGACAAGAAGGGAAAGAATACTATGAATACCAAAGAGATCAAAAGAGCCACGATAGGTCGCCTGCCGCAATATCTGCGGTATATCAGCTCCCTGCCGCAGGAGATTACGACCGTTTCCGCTACCGGCATTGCCAAGGCGCTGGACCTGGGCGAGGTGCAGGTGCGAAAGGACCTGGGCGCTGTATGCGGCGCGGGGCGCCCCCGTGTGGGTTATGACCGTGCTGAGCTGACCACCTGCCTGGAGGACTGCCTGGGCGGCCGCCCGGTGGCAGCGGTAATAGTGGGTGCAGGCAAGCTGGGCCGCGCACTGCTGGATTACGCCGGTTTTTCGGAATATGGTACCAACATCCTGGCGGCATTTGATTTGAATGTCCCGGCAGAGGGCGACCGCAGTGAGCTGAAGCCGGTGCTGCCCATGTCGGCGCTGGCGGATTTCTGCGCCGCGAATAATGTCAGCATCGGCATTGTTACGGTGCCTAAGGAAGCCGCGCAGGCGGTGACTGATGTGCTGTACCGCAGCGGTGTGCGGGCATTCTGGTGCTTTGCACCCTGCCGGCTGCAGCTCCCGCCCGATGCTGTCATCCAGTACGAGAATCTGGCGCTTTCTTTGGCGCACCTGAAGGCACGCCTGTAACCGGAAGGAGGTCGAGCGATGAATCTGGATCGTATCATTTCGGTGCAGAACAGCATCACCGTTTTTCGGGATGGCGACCGCTGCCTAAAGGTTTTTAATGAGGACTGCGCCAAGGCGGATGTCATCAATGAGGCGCTGAACCAGGCCCGAATGGAGGAAACGACCGTCACTGTCCCCAAAATTCTGGAGGTGACCGAGGTAAATGGCAAGTGGGCCATTGTTTCGGAGTACATCAAGGGTGAAAATCTGGAACAGTTGATGGAGCGCTATCCCGAAAAGGCGGGGGAGTATATGGAACTTTTCGCCTCTCTGCACTGCCACATCCACCAGCAGTCCTGCCCCATGTTCAAAAAGCTCAAGGATGAGCTTCAGCGCAATATCAACAGCTCGGAGCTCTCCGCCACCGACCGGTATGATCTTTATTCCCGGCTGGAGCGGATCCCAAAATATAACGAGGTCTGCCACGGCAACTTTGTGCCGTCCAAGGTCATCATCAGCGCTGCGACAGGAGAACCATATATCATTGATTGGTTCCATGCCACGCAGGGCAATGCCGCCGCAGATGCCGCGTTGACCTATTTGCTGCTGCGGATGCGCGGCCGCAGGGAGGAAGCCGAGCAGTACCTTGCCTTGTTCTGTGAAAAAAGCGGAATCGAACCGCATTATATCCGCCGCTGGATGCCGCTGGTGGCGGCTTCCCAAACGGTAGTAGCCAATGCCCGCAGCCGTGCCGTGCTGCAGCGGTGGATCGATGACCCCGCAGGGGCGCAAGAGATGGAAACAGAGGTGAATGAAGCATGAAAGTTACAGTTTGTATCGGGTCTTCCTGTCATGTGCGCGGCTCCCGCCAGGTGGTGGAGCAGCTGCAGGATCTCATCCGGGATCATAACCTCAGCGATGAGGTGGAGCTGTGCGGGTCCTTTTGCATGGGCCAGTGCCAGCTGGGTGTCTGCGTAAAGGTGGATGATGAGTTCTGCTCCGTCACGCCGGAGGGCACCCGCGCGTTCTTTGAGGAAAAGGTGCTGAAGCCCCTGAATAAGCAATAAACCGCCGCGGCGGGGAGGAAGCTTCTATGGAATGTCTGACCCTGAAAAAAGCCAATTGCAAAAACTGCTATAAATGCATCCGCCACTGCCCGGTCAAGGCTATTCGCTTTTCCGGCAACCAGGCGTATATTATCCAGGATGAATGCATCATGTGCGGTCAGTGCTTTGTGGTCTGTCCGCAGGATGCCAAGCAGATCGTCAGCGAGGTAGGCAAGGTGCGTGTAATGCTGCAAAGCGGCGCGCCGGTGGTAGCCAGCCTGGCCCCCTCCTTCATTGCCAATTACGCCGGCAGCGGCATAGAGGAGATGCGGGAGGCCTTGAAAAAGCTGGGCTTCTATGATGCAGAGGAAACGGCCCTGGGCGCTACGGTAGTCAAGCGGGAATATGACCGTATGGTGGCAGAGGAAAACCGGGATATTATCATTTCCTCCTGCTGCCCATCAGTCAATTTGCTTATCCGCCGGTATTACCCGGCGCTGCTGGGATATTTGGCACCAGTTATGTCCCCTATGCAGGCCCACTGTGCCGATATCAAACGCCGCATTCCCGGCGCTAAAACCGTATTCATTGGACCTTGTGTGGCCAAAAAAGAAGAAGCCCAGGAATGCGGCGAAGTGGATGCCGTACTGACCTTTGATGAGCTGGCCGAATGGCTAAACCAGGAGAATATCACTGTGCAGCCGGCCCGCGAACTGAAAAAGGGCGGCCGGGCGAGGCTGTTCCCCACGGCAGGGGGCATTCTGCGCTGCATGGAAAAGCCCAACGCAGGCTATACCTACATGGCGGTGGATGGTGCCCAAAACTGTCTGGAGGTGCTGGAGGATCTGCTGCATGGCGGGCTGCACCACTGCTTTATTGAAATGTCGGTGTGTACCGGCAGCTGTGTGGGCGGGCCGGTCATGGAAAAATTCCATCGTTCCCCGGTGCGGGATTACCAGGCGGTGGACCGTGTGACCGGGCAGCAGGACTTTGACCTGCCCCAGCCTTCCTCAGCCCAATTGAGCCAGAAACGCCTGCCGCTCATCAAGGAGCGCCATCTGCCATCAGAGCGGGAGCTTGCCGATATCCTGCGTCAGATGGGCAAAAAGAAGCCGGAGGATGAGCTGAACTGTGGCTCCTGCGGCTACAATACCTGCCGGGAAAAGGCCATTGCCGTTTATCAGGGCAAGGCGGAAATCTCCATGTGCCTGCCGTATCTGAAAGAGCGGGCCGAGAGCTTTACCGGAAATATCGTCAATAATTCACCGAACGGCTTTATCCTGCTCAATGAAAAGCTGGAAATCCAGCAGATCAACCGGGCGGCGTTGCAGATGATGAACCTGCCCTCTCCCTCCGATGTGACGGGAGAACCGGTCGTCCGTGTGCTGGATCCGGGGGATTTCTTCACCGTATTGGAAAGTGGGCAGAGCATCGAGAAAAAGCGCATTTATCTTTCGGAATACGACCGCTATGCTGAGGAGACCATCATCCCTGATCACGAGTTCCATCAGATCATTTGTATCCTGCGGGATGTGACCGAGGAGGAACGGGTTCGCCGGCAAAAGGAAGAGCTCAGCCGGCAGACTGCCGAGATTGCGGATGGTGTGGTGGCCAAGCAGATGCGCATTGTGCAGGAAATAGCTTCCCTGCTGGGCGAAACGGCCGCTGAGACCAAAATTGCCCTGTATAAATTGAAAGGTTCGGTATCCGATGAATGACCTGTGTGTAGAGATTGGCTACAATAGCATCAACCATGTGGGTGAAGAGCTGTGCGGCGACCATGTGGAAGCGGTAGGACAGGGGGAGGATTCCTCGGTGCTGGTGCTGGCCGATGGTCTGGGCAGCGGGGTAAAAGCCAATATTCTCTCCATCCTTACTTCCCGCATCATTTCTACCATGATCGCCGAGGGCCTGCCGTTGGAAGAGTGCGTCAAGGCCATTGCGGCCACGCTTCCCATCTGTTCGGTGCGCAAGGTGGCCTATTCCACCTTTACCATCATTCGCCTTATCAATAATGAGGTGGCGGAGATTATCTGCTACGATAATCCTCCGGTCATTCTTATCCGGAACGGTGTACCCACCGATCTGCCCGGCCGGGATATGATCGTGGGGGGAGATAAAAAAGTGCATAAATCCGAGCTGCGCCTGCAGGAAGGAGATATCCTGGTGGCGGTGAGCGATGGCTGCCCCCACGCCGGTATTGGGGTGGCATATAACTTTGGCTGGCAGCTAAAGGACATTGCTGACTTTATAGCGACCGCTTCGGTGGCCGGTTACAATGCCAAGACGCTTTCCACCATGCTGGTGGAGGAGTGTGACCGCTTGTATGGCGGCAAACCCGGCGATGATGCCACCGCCTGCGTGGTGCGGGTGCGCCGCCGCGCACCGGTCAATATTCTGTTTGGCCCGCCCCGCAACCGGGATGACGACGCCCGCATGATGACGCTGTTCTTTTCCAAGGGCGGCATGCGCATTATCTGCGGCGGCACCACGGCATCCATTGCTTCGCAGTATCTGGGGTCGCCCATCACCACCGAACTGCACTACCAAAGCAGCGGCCTGCCGCCCATTGCCCACATGGAGGGTGTGGACCTGGTGACAGAGGGCATTATCACCATCAGCCGGGTCATTGAGTACGCCAAGGATGTGCTGGATCAGAACGAACGCCATGAGGAATGGGGCTATGGTCACGATGGTGCCTGTCTTATCAGCCGGATGCTGTTTGAGGAAGCGACGGATGTCAATTTCTTCGTTGGCCGGGCGGTAAACCCCGCCCATCAGGATCCCAACCTGCCCATCAGCTTCAATATCAAAATGAAGCTGGTGGAGGAGCTCTCCGAGCTGCTGCATAAAATGGGCAAGAGGGTCAAGGTCATGTATTTCTAAAAAATAAGGGGGAGCCCATGAGAAAGTTTGATACCAAGGTGCAATACCTGAAATACAAGGTGCTGCGGGAGGTGGCCCGGCAGGCCTGGAATGATACCCTGCTGGATAATGTCATGTCCATTCCGCGGGAGCTGGCGCCCCGCAATGCCGAGACCATCTACTGCTGTGTCTACAAGGAGCGTGCCATCCTGAGCGAACGGGTACGCATGGCCATGGGCGGCAATAAGCAGAACCCCAATGTCATCGAGGTCATTGATATCGCCTGCGATGAGTGTCCCATGGGCGGCTATGAGGTCACCAATTCCTGCCGCGGCTGCCTAGCCCGCCGGTGCGAGGATGCCTGCCCTAAGGGAGCCATCACCTTCCACAACCATGTGGCGCACATCGATAAGGCCAAGTGTGTGGACTGCGGTGCCTGTGCCCGGGTCTGCCCTTATTCCGCCATTGTAGACCGCAAGCGTCCCTGCGAGAACGCCTGCAAGATCAAGGCCATCACCATGAATGAGAATAAGGCCGCCGCTATTGATAACAATACCTGCATTTCCTGCGGTGCCTGCGTTTATCAGTGCCCCTTTGGCGCCATCACCGATAAATCCTATATCCTCAATGTCATTGATATGATAAAAAAGAGCGGGGACAATGAGAAATACCATGTCTATGCGGTCATTGCCCCCTCCATCTCCAGCCAATTCACCTACGCCAAGCTGGGACAGGTTGTCACCGGGCTGCATCGGTTGGGGTTTTACTCGGTGGCGGAGGCCGCCCTAGGTGCCGATATGGTGGCCGATGCCGAAAGCCGCGAACTGGTGGAAAAGGGCTTTCTGACCAGCTCCTGCTGCCCCGGATTTGTCAGCTATATTGAAAAGGCCTTCCCGGAATTGAAACCTTATATCTCTCACAATCTCTCTCCCATGGCCACCATTGCCCGCTATCTGAAGGAGCATGATGCAACGGCCAAGGTTGTCTTTATCGGTCCCTGCACGGCCAAAAAGGGGGAGGCCGCCAAGCAGGAAGTCCGCCCCTATGTGGATGCCGCAATGACCTTTGAGGAGTTACAGGCGCTTTTTGACAGCCGGGAAATCGATATCACTGCGCTGGAGGAAGGAATGCTGGATGAGGCCTCCTACTTCGGACGCATTTTTGCCCGCTGCGGCGGTTTGGCGGAAGCGGTGGCCCAAGGGATCAAGGAGCATGGCCACACCGATTTTGAGCTGAAAGCAACCTCCTGTGACGGTATTGAACAGTGTCGCATTGCCCTGTTCAAGAAGAGCAAAAAGCTGCTGGATGCCAATTTCATTGAAGGAATGGCCTGCACCGGTGGGTGCATCGGTGGGGCAGGATGCCTGACCCACGGTCCCCGCAGCCGTGCCGAGGTAGATAAATACGGGATGGAAGCCAACGATAAAACCATTACCGAGGCGTTGGCAGCTCTGGAGCCTAAGCCCTAAACATAAAACAGAAACAGTGCGTACCGCAGGCTGGCAGTGCGCACTGTTTTAGGTTTGTACAGGGGGCAGGTTTGGGGCCCGCAGAGCAAGCCGCCCTGCGGCGGCTTGCTCTGCAGGCCCCGCCCTTCGCTCAAACTTTCCCTATGAAAAAGCCGCCCCTGTCGGGGCGGCTCTGTTTTTATGCAGCTAAGGCTGTCTTTGCAGCGATGCCGCAATGGCCCTAGCGGCTTCTACCGTCAGATGTGCGGCAGTTGAAAATTCCTCCGAATGGACCCGGCGGAACATGCCCACCACGCCAATGGTATACCGTACTCGCCCTTCGGCATCGGCTATAGGCGCTGCAATGGCGCGCAGGCCAATCCGGTGCTCGCCATCTTCAATGGCATAACCGCGTTCCCGCGTAGCAGCCACATCAGCCTGGATTTGCTCCGGGGTGGTGTGGGTATGGGGGGTGTAGGCGACCGGCTCGCCGCGGCACACCTGCCGCATAGCATTCTCATTCCACGCCAGGAACACCTTGCCCTGGGCGGTGCAATGCAGCGGCATACGGGTGCCGGGCGCTAATGCGACACGCAGCGGGTTGGGGGCTTCGGTGACCTCCAGCAGCAGGGCATCGGTGCCATCCAGTGCCGCCAAGAATGCGGTCTCGCCTGCCCGATTGGCCAGGCCTTGCAGGAAGGGCCGACTGATGGCGGTAATGTTCCGGCTGCCGCTGGCCGCACACCCCAGTTCAAACAGGTGTAGCCCCAGTCCGTAGCAGCCATCCTCAGCGGATTGTTCTACCAACCCGGTTTCCCGCAGGGTGGAGATAATGCCGTGCAGGGTGCTTTTGGGCAGCTCCGTGCGCCGCGCAATCTCCCGCAGCGGCATGGGCGTGCCAGCCTCCGCCAGGATCTCCAGGATTCTGACCGCTTTTTCAATTGATTGTACCCGTCCGCCTGCTTCCAGCATGTGTGTGTTCGCCCTCCCGTTTATCTTATAAGAGAATAATGCTTGGCTTATATTATACTGCTTTTTCGCATAGGTTACAAGTCGGTTTGCACGGAAATGGGAAAAAATATTTGATAATGCAGCATCGAAGCATAGAAGCATCCGGCCATCGTAAAATGGCCGGATGCTTCTATCAAAGTTTTGTTTACGCGGCAGTCTTTCCCTCTATGGTGCCAATGGAGTTGGCTGCCAGAGCATTGTAGGCATCTTCGCTCAGGGTGGTGTGGTAGAACAGCTTGAAGTACTCGGTCACCTCGGCCTGCAGATCATAGTCGGCAGTCTCCGGATAAAGCAGCTTGGCCATCCACATCATGCCCAGCATACGCTGAACAGAGGGAGGAAAGCCCATCCAGTTGTAGGGACCGATGGGCACTTCGTAGTAGGTGCCGTTCTTGATGGCGTTGACGCCCTGCCAGGCGGGATCCTCACCAACGGTAGCGTATACGCTGCCGGGGGCAAACAGAATCACATCAGGATTCCACTTCAGGATCTGCTCAATATCAACCTCGTTGCCGGTGCCCTTGGAGGAGGGGGATTCTACAACTGCCAGGTTGTTGGAAAGCAGGTCAATGATCTCGGCATGGTAGCTGCCCTTGGCGATGACATTTTCGCCCTTATCACCCAGGCAGTACAGCAGGTTTACCTTCTTTACGCTCGCGGCGATCTCATTGGTGCGGTTATAAATCTTGTCGCAGTACTCACCCAGGGTGTTGCCCTCGGTCTCCTTGCCCAGCAGGGTGCCCAGGGTGCGGTAGGTATCCCCCATGCTGCCGGTGTAGCAGTCAATGTGAACGAAAGGAATCCCGGTCTGCTCCTGCAGAGCGTTCAGGTCATCGGCCATGCCGTCCTTCTGCTCGCCTACATCAATAACCACCTCGGCACCGGATTGCAGCAGGGTTTCCAGGTTCAGCTCTCCCTTGCCGCCGTACAGCTGGCCCAGCAGAGGCAGATTGTAGTACTCATCGGGGATCAGCCCCTTGGCCTCATCCGCCCAGCCGTTGGCGATACCGACCATCATATCGGGAGCGATGGCGAATACCACGATCTGGGCCAAAGGACCGGAAATGGCGATCTTACTAAGATTGGCGGGCAGGGTCACTTCGCGGCCCAGGGAATCAGTAAAGGTGCGGGTGGCGGGCGCGGGATCCGGGGTAGGATCATTGTTCTGTCCGCAGCCGGTCAGCGCCAGGGTGGCGATCATCATGATTGCCAGCAGAACGCTAAGCATTTTTTTCATATCTTTTCTCCTTCTGTTTGTTCTTTTAGGATTTTATAACTCAGGGATATCCCTGCTGTCGAATTGGATAATGCCCATTACCTTAGGCTGCGGCAGGTACCATGGGAATTCAGTATCCCCGGTGGCGGTCAGCCGCGCGCGTACTGCTTCTTCGGTCACGGCAGCGCCGCTCCGCTCGTAGATCTCAAAAAAACGACAGGCGTCGTCCAGACTCCGGAAAGGCTGTCCCATTTCCAGCGTCAATGTTTCGCCGGTATGGGGGATGCCGTATCCATCCAGAAGCGCCATGGTGTCGATGTAGCTTTCGTGGCCCATCTTCTGCTTGCCCAGCGAGAAGCGATGCTCGCTCCAGCCCTTTTTGATGATGATAACGGGTCCACAGCACTGCTCTTTAGCGATGCGCAGCGCTTCGTTCCCAGTGCCAAAGAAGCAGAATACCATGGCATCATAGGGCTCATCGGGCGGCAGTTCCGCTATCTCACCGCAGCGGATATCTACATTCTTGATTTTTTCTTTATCGCAATTTGCGGCCAGAACCGCCAGTGCCTCCGGGCTTACATCTACCGCCGTTACTTGTCGGCAGTAGGGGGTCAGCTGCAGGCTGAGGTACCCCAACCCACAGCCCGCATCACACACATGGGCGTTTTCGGGCAATCGCTTGGCAAGGTATTCCGCCAGCAAATGGTGGTAGTCGCAGTGTTCGCTGGCATCCCGCAAAAAGCGGATCATATCTTCATTCCAAATAAACATCAGTCATCCTCCTTCAGCAGCGGAATGATCAACCGTCCTTCTTCCGCTTCCGCCAGGCGGGTCTTGATGCTATAAAGTGTCTCCAGCAGTTCAGGGGTTATCACCTTCTCCGGAGCGCCGTCAGCGCAAATCACGCCATCGTGCAGCGCCAGGATGCGGTCCGAAAAAAGCAGTGCCTGCTGCGGATTGTGGCTGGAAAGCAGGATGGTATACCCCTGCCGGGCCAACGCCCTTACCCGCTGCATCACCCGCAGCTGGTTGCCGTAGTCCAGGCTGCTGGTCGGCTCATCCATGATGAGCAGCTCAGTCTGTTGGGCTAGTGCCCGGGCAATCAGCACCAGCTGCTGCTCGCCGCCGGAAAGTCTGCCGTAGCTGCGGTTCTCCATGTCTGCAATCCCAACCTGTGCCAGGGCTTCTCGTGCTATGGCCACTTCCTTGGTGCCGGGGCTTTGCAGGCCCCGTACCCGGTGTGTGGTGCCCATTAGTACCATCTCCAGCACAGTATAGTGGAAGGTAGGGGTATGGGTCTGCGGGATATAGGCCACCTTGGCCGCGATCTCCCGCGGCTGCATGTTTTTTACCTCTCGGCCCTCTATGGTGATGCTGCCCTGGTAGCTGTGGTACAGCCCCAACAGGCAGCGGAACAGCGTACTTTTTCCGGCGCCGTTGGGTCCCAGCACCGCGATCAGCTGCCCTTTTTGGGCAGCAAAATCCATCCCATGCAGAATTTCATTTTTTCCGTAGGAGAAGCGCACGCCCTTGGCTTCTATGGCAGGGTAGCTCATACGCCGCCTCCTTTCTGGTGCATCAGGTAGATAAAGAACGGCGCACCGATAAAGGCGGTCAGAATGCCGATGGGGATCTCCACCGCCAGCAGGTTCCGGCTGATGTTATCCACCAGCAGCAGGAAAGTGGCCCCGAACAGCATCGAAGCCGGGAGCAGCTTGCGGTAGTCATTGCCGATATACCGGCGGCACAGGTGGGGGATGACCAAACCCACCCAGCCGATCAGACCGCTGACCGAAACCGAAGCGGCGGTGACCAGCGTGGCGCATACCACTACAATCAGCCGCAGCAGGGCGGTATTGATCCCCAGCGCGCGGGCTTCTTCCTCGCCCAGGGTCAGCAGGTTCAGCCGCCAACGGATGAGCAGCAGCGGGATAAGCCCCAGCGCCATCGGCAGGATTGCAAAGCGGATATCCACCCCGCGGGTGCCGGAAAGACTGCCCATCAGCCAGTAGGTGATTTCCGGAAGCTTACTGCCGGGGTCCGCCACCAGCTTGATGTAGGAAGTCCCTGCCGAAAAGAGCGAGCTGACCATAATACCGGCCAAAATCAAGTTAACAGTTTTCTGCCCCGGGGCACGCTGACCGATCACAAAGACCAGCAGCACCGTAAGCAGGCTGAAAAAGAAAGCGTACAGGGTGATCATAGCGGAGGAACGCCCATGCAGAATGGCCAGTGCCGCGCCAAAGCAGGCACCGGTGGAAGCACCCAGCAGATCGGGGGCCGCCATCGGGTTCTGGAAAACGCCCTGGTAGCATGCACCGGCGGAAGCCAGACAGCAGCCCACCAGACAGGCCATAATAATGCGGGGCATCCGGATATTCAGCACGATGGTCTCCATTACGGAGGGCCAGGTCACCGGCACGGCAAACAGCCGCTCGGTAGCAAAGCCAAAAGGCTTACCTGCCCAGTTTACCAGGGCGGTCAGCACCCGCTGCAGTCCCTCGGCCATCAGCCCCAGGAACTGCCCCAGTGTAAGGGATACCCCATACCGCCCCAAAAAGAAGGACCCCCAAAAGACCGCCAGCAGCAGGGCGGCCAGGGCCCACAGCCGGGCAGCGCCGCCTGTGGAACGATCCTTTTTCAGTTGTTTGGCGGGGGTGGTCATATAGTTGCTCTCCTTGCGGGCTATCTCTTATCCTAACTATAAAATATCCGCAATAATTTTGCAATACAAAATTATAATTTCGAAAATCAGCAAGACTCGATTGTCTCGTTACAGAATAATGGTACAGATAATTATAGCCCCCGCGCGTGGCGGGGGCAATGATTATTATTCGGCATTAGCGAAATATTATTCGGTAATTCAGAATTATATACTTTTCCTCCGAATATCTTATTTCGTCGCCTGCCGGAATTCCTTTTTTCCGTAGAAGAACAGCGCCAAAGCGCCGGGCCCTACATGGGCACCGGTCATCGGCTCGTAGCAGGCATTAATGATGTTCTTCGGCGGGTGGTTGCGGTTCAGCAGTGCAATCAGCGCTTCCGCGTCCTCGGGGCAGTCGCCGTGTGCAATGCCAATAGTCTCGCATTCGGCATGTTCCACATAACGGTCATATTGTTCCGCCATCAGTTCAATGGATTTCTTCCGGCCCCGCACCTGCGCAAAGCATACGATTTTTCCCTCCGGGTCCCCCTTCAGCAGCGGCTTTATCTGCAAAACGGTGCCAACGGCAGCCTTCAGGTTGCTGATGCGTCCGCCTTTTTTCAGGTATTTCAGGTTATCCACGGTAAAGACCTGGCACATATTATGGCGGCCTTCCAGCAGCCGGTCGGCGGCGGTATCGATATCCACCCCTTCGGCACGGTATTCCACCGCCTTTAGCACCTGCAGCCCCTCTCCCAGCGAAGCCGAAAGGGTATCCACCAGCCGTATTTTCCGTTCCGGGAATTCCTCCCGCAGTGTGGCGGCGGCCACCTCGGCGGAAGCATAGCTGCCGCTGATGCCGCTGGACATCCCCACAAACAGGATATCCCGGCCCTCCCGCAGCAGCGGGGTAAAACCGTCAATATACCGCTGCGGCTCCACCAGCGAGGTGGTCACATCGGTTCCGGCCCGAATCATATCATAGTAGGCGTGCCCATCAAATTGCTCCAGGCTGGTCACCCGGTGCTCCTCCCCATTATAATAGAAGGAAAAGGGGATCAATTCCACCCCCAGTTCCTCCAGCAGGGAGCAATCTAAATTGGCGGCAGTATCGGTAAAGATTTCGTACAAGATGTAAAACCCTCTTTCATCTAATATGCTTCATTAGATTACAACATTTTTATAATCATGTCAAGCTGTAATATTCATCACAAATTCTTGCGGGCACCTTTCCTATGTGGTATAATATCGCCAAAAGAGAGGTGTGCTGCCGTGAACTTTGATAAAGATCTGGTAGCGGGCAAGCTGCGTCGCTGGGACCGCTACCTCAACCGCTATCATCTTCCCGCTTGGGAGGAGATCCCGGATATCGGACTGTATATGGAGCAGGTCGTTACCCTGCTGCGCGGCTATCTTGATTATCTTCCCCCTGAGCTCAAGGAGGAGGAGGCTGTCACTGCCGCTGCCATCAATAACTATGTGCGCACGCGCGCCATGCCCGGCCCCGTCAAAAAGCGCTATTACCGACTGCACCTGGCCTACCTCATTATGATTTGCACCCTCAAGCAGGGCCTCGGTATCTCACTGGTGCAGCGGCTCATCCCGTCGGAGCTCACCGAGGAGGAACTGCGTCCCATCTACACCGAGTACATCGGGCGTCACAGTCTGGCCGCCGTTTATTTCACCCGGGAGGTGCGCGCCGCCTGCGCTACCATTCTCAAGCATGAGGACGAGGAGCCGTCCATGCTGGATACTGATCGGGTGGAGGACATCATCGCCACGGCTGCGATCATTGGTGGTTTCTCCCGCCTGCTGGCGGAGAAGCTCCTGCTGCTGGAAGGCCACACCGTAGAAGATGGCGGCAGCCTGGAACTTCTCCCGTAAAACCGGGCACAATATACCCCATAAAGAAACCCGCAGCAGCCCCATGACTCCTGCGGGTATTCTCACCCAAAGATCAATTTCAGATTTTTCAAAAAAATTTGCTCTCCGGCGCAACCAAACCTTCTCACTTGTTGTCTATATGGGTGAGGGCACCGATCCGGGAGCGGGAAAGGAGCGCCCGATGGAGGACGAAAAGATCATCGAGCTTTACTGGCAGCGCAGCCCGCAGGCCATCGATGAAACTTCCCGTAAATACGGGGCATACTGTATGCGGCTCTCCATGAATATTCTGATGAACCGGGAAGACAGCGAGGAAAATGTCAATGACACCTACCTGCGTGTCTGGAATGCCATCCCGCCGCAGCGCCCGCAGTTTTTCGCGGCGTTTCTCGGGCGCATTGCCCGCAACCTGGCCCTGAACCGCTATAAAGCCCGCGCGGCCGAAAAGCGGGGCGGGGGAGAAGTGGCCCTTTCGCTGGAGGAACTGGCGGAATGCCTGCCATCCGGCAGCGAGCCGCAGGATGAGGCCGAAGCCGCTATGTTTTCCCACCTTCTCAGCGAATTTTTGCGCACCGAAAGCGAGGAGGCCCGCCGGGTGTTCCTGCAGCGATATTTCATGTGCTGCCCAGTCGCGCAGGTCGCCGACCACTTTGGATTTTCCGAAAGCCGTGTCAAATCCATGCTGCTGCGTACCCGCACCCGTCTGGCAAAATATCTTGAAAGCGAGGGATGGACCAAATGAAGCATGAAGCACTGGCGTCCGCCGTCACCGCCATTGATGACGACCTGCTGCAGGATGCTATAACGGTACCGCCCGTTCCTCGCCGTCCGGCCTTTGGCCGCTGGGGCGCCATAGCGGCTGCCCTGCTGCTGGTATTTGGCATCTCGGTGCTGTGGCAGCAGTCCGGTACGCTCCGTCTTTCGGTGGGGAATACCATCATCGGCAGCCAGCCGGTGCCGGCCATAACGGAAGCCACCCCACGCGCCGCCGCGGAGCCCGCGCTCTATACCCTTGGCAGCCTGGAAGTTCCCCTGACCCTTTCCGGCCGCGGGGAATGGCAGCTTTCTACAGCCGATGGCGAATTGCGGATCACCCAGGGAGATGCCGTTTCCGCCTGGAGCGGCACCCAACAGGGCCGCGGGGCCTGTACCGTTCTTTGGGCCATCCCGCAGCCCACGGCGGGGGAAACCTACCGCCTTACCCTCAATGCGCAGACAATGACCCTTTCTCAAAATGAGCAGGGCGTCTGGATGATACAAAAAGCTTTATAAAAGAAGGAGAAATTGTAGCATGAAAAAGATCATTTCCATTCTGCTGGCAGCCGTAATGGTGCTGGCCTTCGCCGCTTGCGGCAACAATTCCGGCAATAACGGCGGCAATGACGCGGCCGTCACCGATCCGCTGGAGGTTCTCAGCAAGACCTGGAGCAGCCTGCCCGAGGAGGATAAATTCCCGGCCTCCGGCGGCGATAACGGCAGCCCCGTGGATGACAAGCCCGGCAAATTCGATATTTCCGATACCGATAATCTGGATTATATGCTGTCTTTCCCAGCCGGCAGCGTCGACCTCATTGACAGCGCCGCCTCTCTCACCCACATGATGAATATGAACACCTTCACCTGCGGCGCCTACCATGTAAAAAATGCCGCCGATGCCAAGACGCTGGCCCAGTCCCTGCGTGACAGTATCCAGTCCCGCCAGTGGATGTGCGGCTTCCCCGATAAGGTCGTCGTTCTCACCGTGAATGAGGTCGTTGTGGCCATGTACGGTGATGAGGAGCTCATCAACAGCTTCCGTGATACCCTCACCGCTTCCTATCCCGCCGCCGTCATCGATTTTGACGAAGCCATCCAGTAATCGTTTCGGGGGGATCAGCTTATGCTGTTTTCAAGCATCCCGTTTCTCTACTACTTTCTGCCGCTCACGCTGCTGTGCTATTTTTTGGCGCCGCGCCGGGCAAAAAATGCCGTTCTGCTCCTCTTTTCCCTTGTGTTCTATGCGTGGGGCGAGCCGAAATATGTCCTATTCATGGTCGTATCCATTCTGCAGGGCTATTTCTTTGGGCGGCTGGTAGAAAAATATCGTATCAGCAATCCCCGGCGGTCAAAGCTCTTTTTGACCGCCTCGGTCCTTTTCAGCCTGCTGCTTTTGGGCTACTGCAAGTACGCCGATTTCTTCATCCGCAGCTTCAATGCCGTGACCGGCCTTTCGGTGCCGCTTCTGCGGGTGGCGCTGCCCATTGGCATCAGCTTCTACACCTTCCAGATCCTCAGTTATGTGGTGGATGTCCACCGGGGCACCGTGGCCGCCCAGCGCAATCTCATCGACCTCGGCACCTATATCGCCATGTTCCCGCAGCTCATCGCGGGGCCCATCGTCCGCTATGCCGATATCGAACCCCAGCTTAAGGAACGCCGCTCCACCCCGGCCATGGTCGCCGCAGGCGCGCAGCGCTTTGTGCTGGGCCTGGGTAAAAAGGTCCTCATCGCCAATGTGCTTTATCAGCTTATCACGGTGTATAAGGCTACCACCCAGCCCTCGGTGCTGTACAGCTGGATGTACGCCGCGGCCTATATGCTGCACATCTATTTCGATTTTTCCGGTTACAGCGATATGGCCATCGGCCTGGGGAAAATTTTCGGCTTCACCTTTGCCGAAAACTTCAATTATCCCTATATCTCCCGCAGCGTCACCGAATTTTGGCGGCGCTGGCACATGAGCCTTGGCTCCTGGTTCCGGGATTATGTCTATATCCCCATGGGCGGCAACCGGGTGGCCCCGGCCCGCCGCTACCTCAATATCCTCGTGGTATGGATGCTGACCGGTCTTTGGCATGGCGCCGATTGGAACTTTGTCCTGTGGGGCCTGTTCTTCGCTGTGTTCCTCATCCTGGAAAAAGGTTTCCTTTTAAAGCCCCTGCAAAAGCTCCCCGTCCTCAGCCATCTTTATACCCTGCTGCTGGTCGCGGTCAGCTTTGTCATCTTCGATAGCGCCGGCCTTTCGGAAGCCGCCGCCCACCTGAGCCGCATGTTTGGGGCGGGCGGGGTGCCGCTTGCCACCGGCGAAGCGCTTTACTACCTCGGCAGCTATGCTGTCACCTTCATCATCGCCATCATCGGCGCTACGCCCTATCCCACCCGCTGGATGAATCGCCTTTCCGAAGGCCCCAAAACCGGCCGGGTGCTAGCGGTCGCGGCCCCTGTGGCCCTGATGGCCCTGTTGGCGGTCGTCACTGCCTACCTGGTGGATGGCTCATTCAATCCGTTCCTCTATTTCCGCTTTTAAGGGGGTGCCGTATGCAAAAGAATAGTATAAGAATTGTTTTGACCACGGTGCTGCTGGGCGTTTTTCTGGTCGGCTTTTCCCTCTGGGCGGCCATCAAGCCCGCCGATGCCGCCTCCGATGCGGAGCGCCGCTCCCTGGCGCAGCTGCCTGCCCTCACCAGCCAGTCGCTGCTTTCCGGCACCTTTGCCGATCGCTTTGAGGACTACGCCACCGATCAGTTCCCGCTGCGGGATGAGTTCCGTACGCTCAAAGCACTTACCGCCACAGGGCTGCTGCGTCAGCGGGATAATAACGGCCTGTACCGGGTGGGAGATCATCTGGCCAAGTTGGAATACCCCATGAATACTGCTTCCCTTGACCATGCGGCGGAGCGCTTCCGGTATCTCTACGAAGCTTACCTGAAGGACGCCGGCAGTCGGGTGTATCTGTCCCTCATCCCGGATAAAAACTACTTTATGGCCGCGCCCAATGGCTACCCCTCCATCGATTACGAGCAGTTTGCTGAGGAACTGCAAAGCCGCACCGGCTATATGCAGTATATCGATATCTTCGATCTGCTGGAGTTGGAGGACTACTACCGCACCGATGCCCAGTGGCGGCAGGAGAAGATCCTGGATGTGGCTGCCCGGCTGGCGGGTGGCATGGGCGTGGAGCTTACCGGCAGCTACACCAGAAAAACGCTGGAAAAGCCTTTCTATGGTGTTTACTACGGCCAGGCCGCGCTGCCCATCGCCCCGGAGGAGATGAACTATCTCACCGGCGGCGCCATCGATACCGCCGCGGTCTATAATTACGAAACCGATACCGAGGGCGGTATCTACGATGCGGAAAAGGCCGCGGGCCGTGATCCGTATGAGATGTTCCTTTCCGGCTCCGTGTCGCTCCTGCGCATCGAAAATCCGCAGAACACCTCCGGCCGCCGGCTGGTGATCTTCCGGGATTCCTTTGGCAGCAGCATCGCACCGCTGCTGGTGGAGGGCTATTCCTCCGTTACGCTGGTGGATATCCGGTATCTCGCCTCCAGCCGGCTGGGCGGCTTTGTCGATTTTACAGGCTGCGATGTGCTGTTCCTGTATAGTGCCGGCGTCCTCAATAACAGCTCCACCCTAAAATAAGCCAAAGAGCCGCTCCTTTTGGGAACGGCTCTTTTCAATTTTTGTATTTATGCGCTCTTTTTCTCCCGTCGGGCCCGGTAAATGGACCGGACCGTCAGCAGCACCACAGCCGCCGCCAGCAGATTGATAAGGCCGGAGACCACCGGATAGTACCAGCTGGCGGCTTCTGCACCGCCCAGCACCTGCCACAGCGGGGCCAGCCAGCCATGCAGCCCCAATACCACTGTCCACCCCAGTGCCAGCGGGGTGTATTTCTGCCAGCGGGTGCGCCGCAGCGCCAGCACCACATACAGCACCAGCACCGCCCACAGCCCCCAGGTCACCCACACCCCAATGCCGTAAAATTCCGACTGATAAACAACGGGGTTGATCACGCTCCCCAGGCTTACACCGCCAAACCAGCGCTGCGCGGGCAGCAGGATTGCCAGCAGCGTCCCGCCTATAATGATCCGCCCGGCATACCGCCGCAGCGTCAGGCACAGCACCGCGCAAATCAGCAGGTAGCCCGCCGGGATCAGCAGCGCCCAGTTCAAAAACAGCGCCAGCACCGCACACAGCAGTCCCACCCCCAGCAGGATATACCCAATGGTTTTCTGCCCGCTGGGGGCTGCTGGCTTCGCAATGACCGCATCCACCGGTATCTCCTCCGGGGCTTCGGCCGTTTCCTCCGGGGACTCTCCCTTTACCAGTTCATCCAGTGTGATATGGTACAGCCGGGAAAGCGCGATCAGCCGCTCCAAATCCGGCAGCCCGGCGTCGGTTTCCCATTTGCTCACCGCCTGACGGCTCACGCCCAGCTTTTCCGCCAGCTCCCCCTGGGAAAGCCCCAGCTTCCCCCTGTAATATGCGATCCGTTCACCCAGTGTCATTTCAGCATCCGCCTTTCATGTTTTGTACCGCAAGAGTATCATGGAATGGGGGTGCTGTCGACCAACCCCTCATGGATTTTTAGCAACCTTCCGTTGCCCCCCTCTGTTTGGAGGGCTTTCGCGCGTTTTCTTACCTATATTATATATATAGGAAACGCTCCGCTGGCTACTGCGGCCTTCACCAGGCAGTAGAAGAGCGGCGTGGATAGGACACAGAACAGCGTGGAAAGCAGACACACCCGTGCGGCCATATCCGCTTCCTCCTGGTAGGTGATGAAGAAGGTGCACAGCACCGCAGAGAGCGGCGCAGCAAAGCACATCACCACCGTCATCAGCGTCACCTCGGTAAAGTGGGTCCATCCGATCTGCTGGAGCAGGCACAGCACCGCCAGGGTATACAGCGGGGCGATAAACATCCGCAGAAAGGCGATGAACCACGCCTTGCCGTCCCGCAGCGCGTCGCCCAGCCGGGACTCTCCCAGTGTCGAGCCGATAAGCAGCATCGCCAGGGGGTTCACCAGGGTGGCCATCTGCGGTACCACCGCGTACAGTGCCGGGAATCGCAGGTCCAGCCGCAGCAGCGGTATGCCGCCGGGGCAGGGAAGCAGTCCCTGTGTCAGCCAGGTGAAGAACCCCGCGAACATAGCCAGCATCACCGGCGTCAGGAACGCTTTTTTCAGGTTTTGCTTCAGGCTGCCACCGGTCACCGCTGCCCCGCTGATGGAATAAAAGGCGTAGAGGTACAGCATCACCCGGAAAGCGATAGCTACCATGCTGGCGGAAAGCATCGATTCCGACGGATTTTCCCGGTAAATAGCCCGTAGAATAGGCATGGCGTATAGTGTCTGCTGTCCTATGGCAAAGCAGATGCCATATAGGTTGGCCTTCCGTCGGCCGTATTTAATAAAAATAAGCTGCGACAGCGCGATCATCGAAAGATACAGCGCAAAGGAGATCAGCAGGATCTGCACATTGCGCCGCAGCTCCCCGCGGGCAAAATCGGTCATAAAGGCATCAAAGGCCAGGCACGGCACCGTCAGCTTCAGCAGCAGGGCATTCAGTACCGGACGGCTTTCCGCCTTCAGGATATTTTTCTTCCGCAGCCCCCAGCCGATCCCGATGGTCAGCATGGCGGCGCAAAATACGCTCAAAAAGGATTGATCGGTCAGCAGCCCGGCCGCAGAGGATAACATAGGATCTCCACTCTCCCATCACTTGGTATACCTTATTATAATAGGAATAGGATTCCCTGGGCCGGGTGTCAATATCGCATTTCCGCAGGTTTCTGCCAGCCGCTGGCCCGCTCGCCATCTCCCGTTCTTTCCCGCAAAAATCACACAAATTTCACATCAAAACCCCTTGCATTCCGCCGTGGGAATGGGTATAATAAACTTTCAACGATGGAGCGTCCGCCCCAGTCGATGAACCTTTTGAAACCCGTATTACGGAATACTTTAATTACAGGAGGAACATCTGACATGAATCTCGAAAAATACCTTGATATTACCCCCGAGCTGCAGGAAGCCATCAAAAACGGCGAGCCCGTTGTCGCCCTGGAAAGCACCATCCTCAGCCACGGTATGCCCTATCCGGAAAACCTCTCCTTTGCCGCAGAGGTGGAAAAAGAGATCCGGGCTTGCGGCGCTCACCCCGCCACTATGGCGCTCATCGGCGGCAAGATCAAAGTCGGTCTCTCCCCGGAAGAACTGGAGCTGATGTGCCGCGGCGAAAATGTCGGCAAGGTCTCCCGCCGCGACTTCGCCACCTACCTCGCCACCGGTAAGACCGGTGCTACCACCGTCGCTTCCACCATGATGTGCGCGGCTCTGGCTGGCATCCATGTATTCGCCACCGGCGGCATCGGCGGCGTTCATCGCCATGGTGAGGTCACCATGGATGTCTCTGCCGACCTGCAGGAGCTGGCCCGCACCCCCGTCGCCGTCATTTGCGCCGGCGCCAAGCAGATCCTCGATATCGGCCGCACCCTGGAGTACCTCGAGACTATGGGCGTCCCCGTCATCGGCAATGGCACCAGCGATTTCCCCGCCTTCTTCTGCAAAAAGAGCGGCTTCGGTGTGGATTACGCCGCCCAGAGCGAGGAGGAGATCGCTCGCATCATCAAGACCAAGCTGGAGCTGGAAATGCCCGGCGGCGTCCTCATCGGCAATCCCATCCCGGATGAATACGCCATGGATTTCGATTACATGGAGGGCATCATCACCAGGGCCCTGGAGATGGCCGATGCCCAGCACATCCACGGCAAGGAGATCACCCCCTTCCTGCTGGCCCACATCAAGGAGTTGACCGGCGGCGAGTCCTTCGCCTCCAATGTCCAGTTGGCGCTCAATAATGCCCGCTGCGCGGCCCGTATCGCTGTTTCCCTGGCTAAAATGTAAAATAAGCGCGGAATCCCCCGGTAGCTTGCTGCCGGGGGAATTTTTTGCCAAATACCACCCCCGCTTTTTGTGCGAGTCACCAAAAATTCTCAAAAAGGTTGACACCCCTGCCCAAAAGTGGTAGTTTATTCTTGCTATTCATATCCCCATGGGGATATTTTTGTGTTTGCGGAGCAAACACAACCCCACCTGCGGGAAAAATAAAAAAGAAGAGAGGTTTATTTTAATGAAAAAGTTTTTAAGCGTCGCGTTGGCATTCCTTATGCTGGCCGTCATGCTGCCGGTTTCCGCACTGGCGGCGGAGGGTTATGTTACCGTATCCGGTATCAAGGGCTTTGAGGGTCAGCAGTTCGCGTCTTTCGCGGAGGCGTATGCTGCCATCAAACCTACTATGGAAACGCTTGGTCTCGGTGAGGAAACTCCCGTAAATGCAGAAGCGTTTGACGCATTGTTTACAGATGTCACCGATGGAAAAGCGACCCTTACCTATACCATTTCCGGTAATGTTACCTACGATGAAGCTTCCTGCAAAAATTTGCTGACCATGGGCAGAAAGACCTCTCATTATCTGACCAATGAACGCCACCTTATCAACTTCAAGTTTGTTGGTGCGACCGGAAGAGACAGCGATACCCTGACTGTAAATTCCAATATCACACTTCCCTATGAGTGGTGGGGGGAGAAAACCACAACATCCATTTCTTTCGAAAACTTGACCATTACGGGCACCGCACCCAATGGTCTGTATCCCACACAGGCCTTCTTCGAGGGCATTAACTTTAAGGTCGACAACTGCAAGCTCGAAGGCATTAAAATCTACCATTATAACAATGTCAAGGGCAATATTACTTTCACGAACAACATCTTCGACGGTACCGGAACGACCGATGCTTATGCTGTGCATTTGCAGGGCAGCGCAACTGAACCGTTGACCATCAATATCAGCAATAATATTATTTCCAACTATGCCCGTGGAATCAATATTGATCAAAAAACCGCTGAAGCTACGATTAAGGACAATACAATCAAAGACTTGTGCGGGATAACCAAAGAGGGTAATACTTATGGTTCTGCTATTCAGCTTACCCAGGGTACCTCCATTACCGTAACCGATAATACGATCAGCACAGAAAATGTAAATGCACTTCATTTCTATAAAGGTTTGGAAGCTGATGTGACTATCAGCAACAACAATATCAAGGCGCCATATCTCCTTTGGAACGAAGCTAATCTCGACCAAAGCAAGATTACCTCTTCCGGCAATACCCTTGATATTGCCAACCGCGACAAGGCAATGACCAAAACTGGTGCGATTGATTCCACCACTACCATCAATGGTACCGTAGTGGAGCATCCCATCGTCATTATCACCCCCACCGAGGACACCCCCAAGACCGAGCCCGAGAAGAACCCCACCACCGGCGCCAATGATGTCGTCGCCGCGGCCGTGGCCCTCATGGCCGTTTCCGCCCTCGGCATGGCCGTCCTCACTCGCAAAAAATAACACATTCCCCTTTTTCGGGAGCCCCTTCGGGGGCTCCTTTTTCCTGCCATTTTACTGCAAATAAAAACCAACATTTAGTCAAATCACACCCATATTTTCCTGCATTCGTAAATTTTCCGTGAAAAAAAGTGAATTATTAACCTTTCACCTGCAAAGAAGGGCCGTTTTTGCCGTATTAGTGGAGGGACTTTCGCCCCCGGCCCCTCCGGCATAAAATATCTTACACCCCACGAAAGGAGATCCCCCCATGAAAAAAATCTACCTCTCCCCGGAGCGCCGTCCCGCTCCCCACGGCCCCTACTTCGGCTATCCCACCCTCTTCGAGCACGATGTCACCACCTCCATCGCGCAAAAAACCGCCGCGGCCCTTACCCGCTGCGGCTTTTCGGTCAAAATGGCCCCGCCCGCGGCCACCGTGCGTGTCCGTGTGGCGGAAGCCATTTCCTGGCAGGCTGATTACTACCTCCCCATCCACACCAATGCCAGCTCCGCCACCCCCAGGGAGGGCTCCGCCCGCGGCCCGGAGGTCCTGGCCTATGGCCAGCCCGGCGGCATCAGCTGGCGCGCCTGCCAAATGACCTACGAGGAACTCATGGCCATTTACCCGGCGGCTGCCACCCGCGGCGTCCGCCAGAATACCACCTTCTACGAGATCAACAGCACCCCCATGCTTTCGGTCTATCCGGAGCTTGCCTTCCACGATAATGGCGCCGATGCCCAGTGGCTGGTGGAAAACCAGGGCGCAATCGCTGAAGCCCTGTGCCGTGGGGTTTGCCGCTGGTTTGGGGTAAATTACGCCGCCCCCGCCGGGGAGGACTGGCAGCAGCGCTACCTTTCCCTGCGGCAGTCCCTGCAGGCCCTGCTGGAGGAAAACCCTGCACAAATTTAGTGGGAAAATTTGTGCACCTCCCCAAAATTTCTCATTTAGGTTGACATGCCCTGCCCAAAAGTGGTAACCTTACTCTGTTCTCATATCCCCATGGGGATATTTTGTGTTTGCCCTGCAAACACAACCCCGCCCGTGAGAAAAATAAAAAAGAAGAGAGGTCAATACCAAATGAAAAAGCTTTTAAGTGTTGTGCTGGCGCTGCTCATGCTGGCCGTCATGCTGCCGGTGACGGCGATGGCGGCGGACATTCCCACCTTGGGAAGCGACAAAGTTTGGAAGAATGTAACTCGCGACAATGTGCAGGATGTCCTTGATGGCAAATATGGTTCTATCGATAACACGACCATCGAATTAAGTGCAGGCAACTACGACAAGATCGAGTTTGGCCGTGCCACTGCATGTGAGAATAGCAAAACCGAGTATTACCTTTCCGGTAACAAATCCACTGTCGAAGCCATCAAGAAGGATATAGACGATCACCCCAATGGTGGCGCGGGCCAGCGTGAGTATGTCCGCTATATGAGCAATGTTACCCTCAAGGCAGCCGATAACGCAGAGGTAAACATCAATGGATTGGTTGCGTTCGGCGGGCAGGTCAACAGCACAAAGTGGTACAGCAGAGATTTTGTTGCTGACAGAGACATGAGTGCGACCGAAAACAATAACATTTGTTACTGGATCGGTCAAAAGTGGAGCAACATTACCTTTAAGGGACTGACCTTCACGGGCGGTGTGAATATTGAAGCATATGGCAATAAAGACACGCTCATCAACAATGTTAAGTTTGACAACTGCAAGTTCAGCATTACGGACAACCCCAGTGAAACATATTGCATCCGCCTGAATGTCGATGGAAATATCGCCCAGGCAAACAACCTTGTTGTTAATAAATGCGAATTCACGAATGGTAATACCGCAGTGCTTACCGACGGGATGCCGAATGTCACCGTTACGGACAGCACCTTCTCCGGCTTGGCCAGGCACGCAATCAACCCGATGATGAATTATCTGCCGAAGGCTCCGGGCTACGGAGAGATCACTGTTACCGGGAATACTTTCAAGAATATGAGCAACGCCGAAAAAGGCACTATCCTGCGCATGGGCGAAGTTGGTGCAGGCGCTGTGTTGACGATCAAGAACAATACCGCAACGGAAGGTATCACTTTGGCAAACAGCGTCAAGGTTAACAGCCTTGCTGACAGCGGTATCACTTATGACATCTCCGGGAACAACTGGGGCGAGAACCTAAAATTTAGTGAAGAGTTTAAAAACATAGTTGACGAGCCTATTCCGAAGCCCTCTACCCCCATCGTCATCGTCCCCGACCGCACCGGGGACACCCCCAAGACCGAGCCCGAGAAGAACCCCACCACCGGCGCCAATGATATGGTCGCCGCGGCCGCGGCCCTCATGGCTGTCTCCACCCTCGGCATGGCCGTCCTCTCCCGCAAAAAATAACCCATGACCCACCCCAAAGCCCCCCTCACCGGGGGCTTTTTCTATGCACCCTGCCCATTGTCAAGCCCCCAAAATGGTAGAATTTTCGTGCACTCATACAAACTTTTGTTCGCGGCTTTACATCCCCCCATTTTTGTGCTACAATGAAACTGGAGAACTTTCGTTCGCATTCCAAACCGGGAGGAAAACAGGATGATTCTGGGAAAATGGGAGCTGCCCCCCTATGCCATGCTGGCCCCTATGGCCGGCGTCTCCGACCGCGCCCTGCGGGAGCTGGCCATGCGCTTTGGGGCCGTGGCCTGCGTGGGCGAGATGGTGAGCTGCAAGGGGCTGGTGCAGGGCAGCCGCAAAAGCGCCGAGCTGATTGAAATAGGCCCGCTGGAAATGCCCTGCGCCATCCAGCTTTTTGGCGATGAACCGGAGCCCATGGCGCGCGCGGCCGAGCTGGCCCAGCAGTATTCCCCCGCCTGGCTGGATATCAACATGGGCTGCCCCGCCCCCAAAATTGCCGGCAACCGCAGCGGCAGCGCCCTGATGCTGGAGCCGGACCGGGCCGAAAGCATTATACGCGCGGTGAAGGAGGCCAGCAACATCCCGGTCACCGTCAAGTTCCGCAAGGGCTGGGATGACAGCCACATCAACGCCGTGGAATTTGCCCAAATGGCCGAAGCCGCCGGGGCCGATGCCGTGACGGTTCATGGCAGGACCCGGCAGCAGATGTACGCTCCCCCGGTGGATTGGGAGATCATCCGCCAGGTGAAAAACGCGGTTTCCATCCCGGTCATTGGCAATGGCGATGTGGTGAGCCCCGAAACCGCCAAGGCCCTGTACGAAACCACCGGCTGCGACCTCATCATGATCGGTCGGGGCGCCCTGGGGGCCCCGTGGCTGTTCCGGCAGGTGCGGCAGTACCTGCAAACCGGGGCATATGAGCCGACCCCTCCGCTGGAAAAACGCATGGAGCTGATGGTGGAGCAGATGACCCTGGCCGTGCAATACAAGGGCGAGCGGGTGGCCAGCCATGAGGCCCGCAAGCACTGTGGATGGTACATCAGTGGGGTGCGGGGGGCGGCCCAGCTGCGCCGCCGTGCCGGGGAATTACAGACGCTGGACGACATAAAGCGGCTGGCGGAGGATGTGGTGAAGGCCGCCGCAGAATAACAGGAAACGGCATTTTATCTTGATAAGGGGTTTTGTGGACGGCGGAAAGGTCGTAGGGGGAAGTGCGGCAAAGAGGGTAAGTTAGTGTCTTTCGATGTGTCGTAAAGGCCTGCTTTAGATGAACCTAAGGGGTAAGCCCGCCCCACTGTGGGGTGTCCTCTCTTCTTCCAAGCGTAAACCATCGTTGACGATGTTATTTTTGATTTTCTTTCACTGAATCGTTCTGCGGAGTTTTGATGCGGCAAAAATGATACACGGCATTTGTAATCGCAAAGCCATGGGGGATTCCGTCGAATAGATGTATAATTTGATAATAAAATACAATATGTATAAGAAAGGCCGGAGGGGGCTGCGCCCCGATTCCTTGGCCTGGCACAAAGCCTGTGGAGGAGTGGGCGAGCGGCCGTTTCCCAAGCTAGCCCCTTGCATGGACTTGGCCCGATGGATGCGGACTTTTGGCAAGAGATGCTGGCCCGCCGAATGGCAGAGGGCGGGAGATCTGTCGAAAAGAGTATAAATTTGATTGAATTATACGGAATGTATTTGGTATAAAGGCGGAGTTTCCGCAAGGGGAGGGGCGGGCCGCAGGCCGCCCCGGCGCAGCCGGGGCCAGCGGGCGGAGCCCGCTGAAACCGTCCCCGCGGGGGACGGTTTGGCCTGCGGCCCGAATGCGCCCCCTGCACAGACCTGCGGAGGAGCTCTGCCGCAATTTTCCGGGGCGTTCATACAAAGTTCATTTGAAATGCGGGCCCAAAGCGGGTACAATGGAGAGAGAAACCAAGGGAGGATGTGCCATGATGAAAAAACTGCTGGCCCTGGCCGCTGCGGCGCTTCTGCTGCTGGCTGCCGGCTGTAATAACAACCCGGCCGAACCGGAGCCCAAGCCTGACCCGGAATACCCGGTGACGGTGGGCAATGTGACCCTGACCGAGGCCCCTACGGCTGTGGTATCCCTTTCCCCGGCGACCACCGAAATGGTGTACGACCTGGGCTATGGGGAATTGCTGGTGGGGGTAAGCGAATACTGCACGGCCCCGGCGGCAGCTGTCGCCAAACCCCGGATGGGCAGCGCTTACCAGCCGGAGGTGGAAAAAATAAAAGCCAGCGGAGCCACGCTGGTGCTGTGCACTGTTCAGCCGACCGAAAGTACCCTGACCGAGCTGCAGCAGGCCGGAGCTCAGGTGCTGGTGCTGCCCCGGGCGGACTCGGTGGAGGGAATAAAGCAGAACTACCGGGCGCTGGGCAGCCTGCTGGCCGGTAATGTGACCGGCACTGCTGCTGCGGAGACCGTAAGCACGGCGATAGACAGCAAGCTGGCCGAAGCGACCGCCGCCCTTTCCGGGATGGCTGCCGCCCCCGATGCCACCCTGCTCATCTCCTACCCCTACCGCATGGCCACTGGGGATACCCTGGAGGGCCAACTGCTGGCCCAGGTGGGCTTCCACTGCAGCGGGGCGGACTGCACCAACTGGCTGTACCCGGAAAGTGAGCTGAGGGCGCTGGAGCCGGATGTGATCTTCTGTGCTGAGGCGGACGAGGTGGAGACGGTGAAGCAGAGCTATGAGTATAAGGTGGTGGCTGCCGTGAAGAATGACAAGGTCATGGCGATTGATTTTACGGCGTTCCAAAACCAGAGCCTGCGGATGTTTGATACCCTGGCGGAGATGGCGAAATTCACCGCGGCGGAGCCTGCGGAGGCATAAAGATAACGGCCGGCATGGGGAACTGTGCCGGCATTTTTAGCGAGGAGAGGAGAATATGGAGATTCAGGAGCTCACAGTGGCGGAAGAAAAGCAAAAGGTGGTACGGCAGATCTTGGAGGGGCTGCCGGAATGGTTTGGCATAGCTGAGGCGCGGGAGGAATATATTGCCCAAAGCGCCGGACAACCTTGTTTTGCCGCGATGGAGCAGGGAAAGCCCATCGGCTTTCTTTGTCTGAAGGAGACCGGGCGTGATACCATGGAACTGGCGGTGATGGGAGTGGACCGAAAGTACCACCGCCGAGGCTGTGGCCGAGCGCTTTTTGCGGCAGCAAAGAAGTATGCGGCCCAAACCGGGTATTCTTTTTTGCAGGTAAAAACAGTGCAGATGGGGCGCTACAAAGAATATGATGACACCAACCGTTTTTACCAGAGTTTAGGGTTCAAGGAGCTGGAAGTATTCCCAAGCCTTTGGGATGAGTGGAACCCATGCCAGATTTACATTATGGCAATTTAGTGAACGCAAAAGAAAATTAGTTGCGGCTAAAAATGATGCTGTGCCACTATATCTTGCAGGGCAGAAAAACAGCACAAAATGAGGCGGGCAAAAAGAAGAATTTTCTGCGGAAAAGTGTGATCTTGGGATGGAAAAAAGCACTTGCTTTCGGCACTCTTTACGATAAATATGTGGAGTGAAAAACACCTTCGCTTGACAAGGACACGCACACTTTTGCGTCGGACGCAACCTCCGCTCCTGTCGTGCTGACCCTGCGCTTTGCTTCGGGCAGCCCTCCCCGCTGCGGTGCGTCCTCCTTTCCCCGCAAGGTCTTACGACCTTGCAGGGACCCCAAGCGGAAATCGGCGCTGACTGCGTTATCGTCCTTGGCATACGCCAGTATGCCGGCGTCCTCTTCCTTGTCATCATCCGGTTTTCCCCCGCCGAAAAGTCCTACGGAGTTTTTGCGCGGGAGAAATGGCATCCGAGGAAGCGCGGAGCGGCAGGCAGGCTGGCGCCTGTCAACGCGATGCGCAATGTCGGGCGGTATTTATGCCCGCAAAAACTGTATGTGCTCTTGTCAAACAAAGGTAATCACAGAAAAGCATGGCGGAAGCTGCCGAGGTGCCGACTGACAGGAGGCATACAACTATGAAGAAGATCGGATTGTTTGCGGCCGGTGTTCTGTTCGACACCGCCGGGCTCAAGATCCTGGGCTGCCGGGAAGCCAAGAAGGTCTACACCGGCGTAACAGCCGCCGCGCTGCGCGCCAAGGACTGCATGATGGATGCCGTGACCACCGTCCGGGAGAACGCCGAGGATATCTACGCGGACGCCAAGGAGCAGAATGAGCGCCGGGCGGCCGAGCTGGCGGAGGAAGTGGTGGAGGACGCCCTGCTGAGTAGTCCCAAGGCAGGCCGGACTGGCGAGATAATCATTATAAAAGCGGAGGAAGCCGGACCAATAGAGGGATAGAATAAAGCCGCCGTTCTCCAAAAGGGGAACGGCGGCGCACAGTATCAGGGAGAAAATTAGCCGCGGCCGAAAACGGCGCGCCGCCGGATGGATCAGAGTGAGGCGATGTAGCTGCGCCAGCCGCCATAAGAGGAGATCTCCTTTTGGCCGCGGACGAGCTCCGGCTCTCCGATGACGCCGAGAACGACCTCGCCATCAGAGAGGGTGACCTTGCCGACCGAGAGACCCTCGGGCTCTTTCATGAGTACCGAGGCGAGCCCGGCGGCGGGAACCTGCCATACCTCCACGGCGACGCTGACGGCCTGGGGGTCGGCGGGATCCACCCGCAGCATGGCGGGGTTGTTGTCATTGATGCTCCACAGGCGGTAGCAAGGGGCAGTGGCGGCTTCCCGCAGGAAGAAGGCGCCGGCATCGAGGAGGTTCTTTTCCAGCGGGAGCCCCCGCATGAGGGTGCCATTGACGGCGAGCTTGACAGAATCCATGGTGGTTCTCCTTTGCTTTTTATATTTAGGGGATAGTTCAGACTGGCAGTTAGAGCGTGAGCGTGCTTTACGCGATGAATCCATGAGCCGCAGGTAGTCATCCACGCTGCCGTACTCAACGAAGCGGTCGCCGTTTCCCCGGTTGTTTTCGATCACATCGGGAGGGAGCCGGTGGATATGGGCATCTATTTTGGGAATGGATTTCCAATCGATCATGGGAATGCTCCTTGTACTTGTGTAAATGAAGAGCCGAATAAACCGGCCAATAATTGTTTATGGGCGACGGCAGCTTAATCCGCATGGAATGGCGTTTGTGCCACGAAGTCCATGAACTGATCGATGAGGGGACGCTTAGAGGGAATGAGATTGGCGGCAACATGACATTTGGTGGCGGGCTGTTCGAACAGGAGGGGGATTTTTTTGACATTTTGGTTGGCTAGCACGATGTCCTCGGTGAGAAAGGTAACGCCCATGCCCAAATCCAGCATGGTAGTAACGGCAATGGCGGAATTGGTACGAGTGATGGGACCGGGTTTGATGCCGTAATGGGTAAACAGGTGGTTGAGGGTCCGGGCTTGTTCCCAGCTGCCGTTAATATCAACGGGACAGATGAAGCGCATACCATTGAGCTGATCAGGCGTGATGGTATCGTACTGACTGAGAGGGTGACAGAGGCCGACACCGACAATATAGTTAGAGTGCGAGACCAGCACCTGCCGTACAGCGGCCTCATCTTCAATGCGGGTTTGCGCGGTAAAGATGACATCGCAGGTGCGGGAAAGCAGACTGCCGAAGATCTTATCGTAGTGGTATTCCCGCAGAACGATGGAACACTCCGGGTGGAGCCGCATAAAGCGGCTGACATAAAACCTGGCAAAATTCATATCATAGCCGCCAAAGCCGATATCTAGCCGGGTGGAGGAGGAACGGGAGATCTCCCGGCCGGACTGGAGAGAGAAATTATACTGTTCCACGATTTGGGCGGCTTCCTTAAGAAAGTAGGCACCGGCAGGGGTCAGCTCTACATGGTGACGGGTACGATCAAAGAGACGAAATCCCAGTTCATCTTCCATGGCGGCGATGCTGCGGCTCATGGCGGTTTGGGCAATATGGCATTCTTCGGCCGCTTTGGAAAAATTGAGGTGCTTTGCCACGCTGCAGAAGTACTGAAGGCTGTGGATGTTCACAAAAATGACCTCCTGTTTTTGAACAGATTGAAGAAAAGCATGGTGAATATTAACGGATTCTGAGCATTTGGTTAGTTAAAATACGCATTACGGTGGGCGACTTTTTGTTATTATAACATTTTTATACTAACAATACAACAAAGAGTCGTTTCACATCGAGATTCATTTTATGTATAATTACAAACAAGGACAAAAGTCCTCGGAAAAAGAGCAAAAAATGAAATTGATGTAGGAGGTAAACATGAAAAAGGTTTTAGCATTTGTACTTGCCTTGGTTATGGTGCTTTCCATGGCGGCCTGTGGCAACGATGCCAACAAGCAGGGTGACGCTGAGAAAGAGGTAACTAAGATTCGCTTGGCACACGACTATTCCCCCGAAACAGCAAACTCCATCGGCATGGAAAACTTCGCAAAGCTGGTGGCGGAGAAGAGCGGTGGTACGATTGAGATTGACATTTACAGCAATGGTGAGCTTTCCGGCCGCAACAGCCAGACCACCTTTAAGCTGCTGCAGTCCGGCGACATTGATATGGCAATCGTTCCCCCTCCCAATACCGATGCTTGGCAGTTGTTCTATCAGCCCTTCTTCTTCCGCGACAGCGACAGCGCCTATGCCGCCTGTCAGGGTGAAGCCGGTCAAATGATGCTGGATAAGCTGCGTGACAGCAATAATGTTGTGGGTCTTGCATATCTGCCTATTGCAATGAGAGCGTTTACCAACAGCAAGCACCCCATCCAGGCCCCTGCCGATATGGAGGGTCTGAGCTTCCGCGTACTGGATGTTCCCACTTTGGTGGCATGGATGAAGGAATTCAAGGCATCTGCAGTTCCCATGTCGATGGCTGAACTTTATATGTCCCTGCAGAACGGTACGGTAGACGGTCAGGAGAATCCCTTGGACACCATTAAAAACCAGGCATTCTATGAGGTTCAGGAGTATCTTTCTATTACCAACCATATCTGGTCCTTCTCGCTGTTTGCGGTCAACGCAGATTTTTGGGATAAGCTGACCACTGAGCAGCAGGATATTCTGAAGGAATGCGCCGTGGAGGCTTCCAAAGATATCAAGGAGCTGGCGCCCGAGGTGAATGACGCTGCTTATGATTTCCTGGTGAATGAAAAGGGAATGAAGGTGAACACCCTGACCGATGAGCAGTGGCTGGAATTCCAGAAGGCGGCTAAGCCTGTATGGAAGGCAATGGAGGCCACCATCGGTGCCGATGTGCTGAAGACCTGGATGGACGCTGTGGGAGTAACCTGGGACTGATATCCTGACGAGATAAAACATGAATAACTGATAGACGGTAACTGCCCGCCGCCCGAAACGGTGTGCGCGGGCAGTTATTCTTATAGACAGCAGAGGTGTTTTTGATGAAAAAAATAATAGATGCCATGGATAAGGGAATAGGGATGCTGGAGAAAATTGTGCTGTTTGGCTCCATCACTGTTATGCTTATCGTTACGGCAATAGAAGTACTGGACGCAAAGGTGCTGCACGCCAACCTGATGTGGACCACTGAGGTGAACCGCATTATGCTGGTGTGGTGCATTCTTTCCGGTGCTTCGGTAGCGGCAGGAACCAGAAGCCACCTGGGGGTGGAGTTCCTGGTGAGAAAGATGCCGAAAAAGATAGCCAAATGGGTTGTGCTGTTTACCGATTTGATCTGCATTTTTGTAAGCGGATATGTGGTGGCCTCCGGCATTGCGCTGGTTTCCATGCAAATAAGACTGGGGTCGGTGTATTCCATTACCCGGTGGCCCACCGCCGTGGGTGAGCTGGCTGTGCCGGTTTGCTTTGCCCTGGTGCTGATCCGTATTTTGTTTACAATCTACCATGACTTTACAAAGAAGGATGAAGAGGAGGTTGCTGCGTAATGTTAATCATGCTGTTGGCTTTGTTCCTGGTGACGATGTTCCTGGGAACGCCCATTGCGTTTTCCATGTCCTTTGCGTCCATTGTGACCAACCTGACTCACGGCGCTTCCTCGCTGATGCTGACGGCGCAGCAGTGCTACGATTCCACCAGTAATCTTTCGCTGCTGGCAGTCCCATTCTTTATGCTGGCGGGCAGCATTATGAATATGGGCGGAATTTCCCGCCGGCTTATCAATTTCTGCCGGCTGTTTGTCGGACGCATTCGGGGCGGCCTGGCTATTGTGGCAGTTTTGGCTGCTATGATTTTTGCAGCAATTTCCGGCAGCGGCCCCGCAACCGTGGCGGCCTTGGGTGTGTTTATGATCCCTGCCATGGTGAATGATGGATATGACGTCGGTTTCGCGGGGGCTTTGATGGGCTCGGCAGGCGGCTTGGGTATTATTATTCCGCCCAGCATTCCCATGGTTATTTATGCCACGCTTGCGGGCTGCTCGGTGGGGACTATGTTCTGCGCGGGCATCGTTCCCGGTATTGTGCTGGGCCTTGCCATGATGATTTACGCCTATGTTATTGCCCGAAAGAACGGTTACAAGCCCGCACCCGTGGACGCCCCCACCTTTAAGGATAAGGCAAAGGTCTTTGCAGATGGCTTGCCCGCCATTGCGATGCCCGTAATCATTTTGGGCGGCATTTATTCCGGTACTTTTACTCCCACTCAGGCTTCCGGCATTGCGGTCATTTACGGATTGATCCTGGGCGTGCTGGTGTATAGAGAAATCAAGCTGAAGGACATTGTAAAAATGTTTATTGAATCCGGTATTACCGCTGCTTCCGCGATGCTGATCGTTTCGCTGGCCGATGGGTTTAACTGGATCATTACCACCAACCGTGTGCCAAAGATGCTGAGCGACTGGTTCCTGGGAATCTTCAGCAGCGCTGCTGGTATTCTGCTCGCACTTATTGTTTTGCTCACCATTATCGGCTGCTTTATGTCTGTTAACGCCGCCATAATCGTGCTGACGCCTATTTTGGTGCCGGTGATGCGCTCCTTTAATGTAAGTCCCATTACGCTGGGTATTATTATGATCATCTGCGTTTCGCTTGGTATGGTTACCCCGCCCTTTGGCGTCAATCTGTTTGTGGCGGCCGGTATTGCCAAGGTGCCTTTCGACTGTATGACAAAGCATGCCTTTATTCTGGTCGGGCTTTGCCTTGCGGTGCTGATAGCCATGGTGTTTATTCCAGGAATTATTACATTCCTGCCTTCGCTGCTGGGAATGTCGCTATAAAGGGGGCAGGCCTATATGGAGCGCACAAGGGAAATGCATATAGCGGAACGGGAACGCCGGATGGCGGTCCTAAACGGGCTGATGGAGGAAAACGACCTAGCTGCGATGGTGTGCCATGGAAACGGCGCGATGGCGTATCAGGCGGATGTGAAATACATGACCGACCTGGCGACCCCCTGCGGGCATATGTTTTCCATGATGGTGCGGGGGGAACAGCCCATTGCCCTGCTGGGGCGTGCCGATGCTGGTTTCCATGCCCGGCTGAAAACTTTTCTGGACGCGGACCATGTGATTATCACACCGGATATGGTGGGCGAAATCTGCCGTAGGATAGAGGCGCTGCCAGGGGAACATCCCCGGGTGGGTGTTCCGTCACTGGGGGAGTATCCCAAGTTCTTTACGGACGCGCTTTACGAAACCGGGGCGGAGATTGTGGACATTACCGAGGCTTTTGTAGTGGCTAAGGCGCCCAAAGCCCCCTATGAATTGCAGCTGATTCAGGAGGCTTCCGACCTGGCGATCGCGGCCTTTGAGGAGGTTGTGAAATATATCCGGCCCGGCGTGACCGAAAAGGAGGTCATCGGCTATGCTGAGGGCTATCTGCGTGCTCACGGTGCCGAGGATCTGCTGATCCTTTCCCGAGGAGAGTACCCCCATGCCTTTATTAACCGTCCAACCTTCCGCCGCATTGAAAAGGACGATCTGTTTGTGTTTTCTGTGGAGATTGCCGGAGTGTACGGCTACTGGACACAGATCATCCGGCCCATCTTCCTTTCCAGAGGGAGCCACCGTGAGGCCTACGAGGTGCTGTGCCAGGTGAAAGAGGCAATCCAGGCCGGTGTGGAGAAATTCCGCCCCGGCAACCTCATCTGCGATGTAGATGAAGCCATCAACAAGGTAGCGCAAAAGTATGGGCTTTCCAAGGGCGTATGGGCAGGGCACTCCATGGGAATTGATTTGGGCGATGGGTATAATATTGGAGAATCCAATAAGATGGAGATCGTACCAAATATGATTCTGACCTTCCATCCCAGTTTGCTGGATAAAAACGGAGAGGGAGTGCTGTACGCAGATACTTATGTGTCCACTGAGGGTGGAGCTCGCTGCCTAACTGATAAGTACAGGGAGTCCCCCTATTGGGAGGATCTAAAAGAGTTGGTCAAATAACAAACGAGAGGAAAAACAAATGATTACAGACGCGAAATATGTAGCAGAACGGGATAGACGAGTGGCGCTGCTGGATAAACTGATAGAGGATACTAGGGTGGACGCGCTGGTACTGACATCGACTGCCCAGCAGGCCTACCAGATAGCGACTAAGTATGTTTCAGGCTATCAGTTAACGACTCGCCGTGATTTTGTTTTTATGAAGCCGGGTGAGATGCCTCGGCTGATTATCCCCACTGTAGGACAGCAGTTCCATGCCCGCCGTTTGAGTTGGCTGCCGGATGAGAATATTTACTGCGGCCCAATGGTGGAAACGGTGTGTGGTTGGATCCGCGAGTTGGGGCTGACGAAGCCCCGAGTGGGAATGTACGCGACCGCCGAGCTGCCGGTGCCGATCCAGCAGGCAATATTGGATGCCGGTGCTGAGATTGTGGATATTACCGATGCCTACACCAAGGCTCGTCAGCCGAAATCCGAATTTGAGGTGGAGCTGACCCGAGAAGCCACCCGCATCGCGGTGGAGTCTTTTGAGCATGTGGTGAAGATGATAGAGGTAGGTGCTACTGAACGCCAGATGGTAGGCGCTGGGGAAGGCTACCTGAGGGCACATGGCGCGGAGGATTCTTTGGTGCTGGTGCGCTCTCAACATCCGCATTCTTTTATCTGCCGTCCAACTGACTACCGAATGGAGCGGGATACCGCTACCGTTTATTCGGCGGAGGTTGCAGGGCCCTTTGGCTACTGGACACAGGTGCTGCGGCCGATCTTTTTCAGCAAGGGCTGCCAGCCAGAGGTACGGCACATTCTGGAAGTAATAAAGGAAGCAGAGGCTGCCGGCGCGGAAGCGATGAAGATAGGCAACACCGTGGCAGATGTAGCCAAGGCCGTGGAAAAGGTAGTGGCCCAAAACGGCTGCAAGACCGGTGTATGGAGCGGTCATGGTATGGGGCATGATTTGGGTGACGGAGTGGACATTGGCAATATGAATGAGATGGAGATCGTCCCCAACATGGTACTGACCCTACACCCCAGCGTCCTTAGCGATAAAGACGGCTTTCTATTTGGAAATACTTGGCTTGCAACTCCGGACGGTGCCGAGCTGCTTTCTCCCCAGTATTACAATACACACGAACTGGAGGAGCTGAAGGAGCTTGTGCACTATAAATAACGGCTGCATTCTGCGGAGGAAATGAATATGGCATGGTGGCTGCAGGGAGACCTGCAGCCCTTTGCACATTTTAGGAGCGGGATGGGGCGCAGCCCTGGCGGCTCCGCAGGAGCCGCC
>ENA-UOJC01000461-UOJC01000461.1-human-gut-metagenome-genome-assembly--contig:-C104-NODE-461-length-71906-cov-17.197200_pt1 | contig 71906 bp, 72 predicted proteins | sample MGYA00242339_ERZ723886 | MGnify/ENA metagenome assembly ERZ723886 | reverse complement strand
GAGGATGTATATCCAACTGTGTAAATGGGAATAATCTCCAATATAAAGAAAAAGGAGATAATAAATCATGACACAGTTGAATGAACAGGAAATGAAGTTAGTAGAGTTAATCAGCGAGGGATGCAGAACACCAAAAGATGTAACCTCAAAGCTCAAGCAGTTGTTTGCAGGAACGCTTGAGAAGATGCTTGAAGCTGAAATGGATGAACATTTAGGATATGAAAAAAACAGTATTCTTGGCAACAACAGCGGTAACAGCCGTAATGGTTACGGGAAGAAAACAATTAAAAGTGAATGGGGAGAAAGTGAAATATCTGTCCCCCGTGACAGAGCCGGAACATTTGAACCGCAGGTTATTGAAAAACGGCAGACCAGAACTGATGATATGGAGGCTCGCGTCCTTGCAATGTACCAAAAAGGTATGTCTGTCCGCGATATAGAGGATCATATTCGTGATATTTACGGTGTTGACGCTTCTGCGAGTCTGATTAGCCGTATTACAGATAAAATCATGCCGGAATTGATTGAATGGCAGCAGAGACCTCTTTCTGAAATATATCCTGTTGTATTCTTTGACGGAATATACTACAAAGTAAGAAAAGACAGCAAGGTAGTAAATAAATGCGTTTACAGCGTACTGGGAATAGATGAAGAAGGAAAGAAAGATATATTAGGAATCTGGATAGGCGAAAATGAAAGCGCTGCTTTTTGGACAACAATATTTAACGAGCTAAAAAATCGTGGAGTAAAAGATATTTTAATTGCCTGCCATGATAATTTATCAGGCTTTTCAAATGCCTTATCCACGGTGTTTCCTAAGACCGAAAATCAGCTTTGTATCATACACATGATACGTAACTCCACAAAATTCGTATCATATAAAGATATAAAGCCAATAATGGCTGATTTAAAGAAAGTATATGGTGCCGTTAACGAAGAAGCTGCACTGTATGCGCTTGAAGAATTCAAAGAAAAATGGGATAGCAAATACCCACAGATATACAAGATGTGGGAATCAAATTGGACGGATTTGTCAGGATTTTTTAAATATCCGACAGAAATGCGCAGGCTCATTTATACAACAAATGCAGTAGAGGGATTTCACCGTATGCTGCGTAAGTTTACAAAGACGAAAACGAACTTTCCAACAGATGATTCACTCAAAAAATCGATATATTTGTCCGTAAAGGAAATCAGTAAAAAATGGAATAATCCGGTTAGAGATTGGGGCAAAATAATAGGGCAGTTTATGATGTTTTTTGAAGAACGTTTTGGTGAAATACGAACTGCATGATTGGGGCTCTGCCCCAAACCCCGGAGTTTATCGCTTTTGTTTTCCCCTAAATGGGCAGAAAAAACAGGCGACAGAAAAGTGCCGCCCATTTCGGGGTAAAATCCGTACAGCCGCTCAGGTCGCACTCCTGCGTTGCCGTATCTTGCCGTACGGAAAAAGCCAACTATATTATTAACAATTGTTTAGAAGATTATTCTATTTACACGGTTTGCGCAACACTCCCAACTTGCGTTCTTTTTTGGTGCCGCCGGTCGGAGTCGAACCGAAAGGTTTGATTTACGCTGTTTTTTGCAAAAAAATTAAGGGCAGGACATAAATCCCACCATATATTTAATAATAAAGATTGTCGCCTTTTTTTGCATTACATTTATGGCAAAGAGTTTGCAAATTATTATAAGTACTTTTTCCGCCTTTTGCTATCGGTATAATATGGTCAACTTCTAATTGTGTATACCTTTGTGAAACGCCACATTTACGACACCGATATCCATCTCTTTGATATATGGAAAATCTCATTTTGTTTGAAACTTTACCTCTTTCAACACGACAGATTGAATTCCAGATTTCACGGTCGTTATAAAAAGTCCCATTGCGATTTCTTAATCGTTTAATTAAAGCGAGTATATCATCTGCATAATATATTTCGCTTTTCTTAGCATAAATATGCCCATTTATTTGTGAACAATACAAGGTAACATTTATGTAAAAATTCGTATTTGGTTTAGCGCAAATAGTTTGATTTATCAAACGTTTTTCAGTTGCGACTAATTTGTCATACTTCAATTTTCCTATATCAATTAGGAATTTTCCTGCTTCCGTTAATGCGATTACTTCTTTTTGATACTCTGCGTATAATATATTGTTTTGCTCTTCCTTGTTAATTTGGTCTATTACTTTGGTGCTTATAAATTGAAGCTGATAAATCAAATAATCTAAACAAGCAATATCACGATAAAAGTTTTCATTATCGTAAGTATGGGATTGATTAAAATCAATATGACTAAAAAACTTATACTTACAATTTATTTCTTGTAATTTTTTTAGGTAAATACTGTTTTGCAAAACAAAATCAGTATATTTTTTTTGGATTACATTACGAACGATAAAAAATATAGTTATAGTCAGAGTCAACAATAATAATATAAGAAACGGCATAGATTAGCTCCAAAATATCGATTTCTATTTTATTATAGCATATTTCGCAAATTTTTCAATCTCTCATGGCATATTTTGAGTAATAAAAATGAAGTAAAAGTTTTTTTCGGCATTATGTCAATTTATAAGTAAAAACAAAAAATGCAGCCGTGGCGTGTGCTTGTCTGCTGGAGCGAAGCGAACCGACTTGTATCAAAACAAGCACGGCTAATTGCCAACGTCGCAAAAACATTGTGAGTTTAAACATAAAGCGTTTTAGTTTTACAGTCTGTCAAGCCGTTGATTTTGGGGCGTAAAAAATGATATAATAATTTTACAATAGAAAGTATTGTGAGGGTTGTAACAATGAAGAACATTTGGAATAAATTATATGAGTCAGCGAAGAAAGTTCTGAATCTGCGTAACGTTTCATCTATGATTACAGCAGGCGGAGTCGCAGCGGCAGTAGAATCTATTTCGGGAAAAATATATGTCGGGGTTTGTGTTGATACGGCTTGTTCTTTAGGCGTCTGCGCAGAACGTAATGCAATATTCAATATGCTTACGCATGGCGAAAACGCAATCCGACGAGTAATTGCGATTAATTCTCAAGGAAAATCTATTCCGCCTTGCGGCGCATGCAGAGAATTTATGTCGCAACTTATGCCCTCAGATTATCGTTCTGTCGAGGTAATGATCGATTATGAAAATAACAAGATTGTTGCATTGTCAAATCTAACACCGGAATGGTGGTTATAGGCGTATGAATGTAATTCGGCATAAAAAGGGAATTTTATTGCGCTACAACGAAAGATGATGAAAGGCGATAAATCGGAGCAATTTGCGGTAAGGTCTTTTGAGAAAGTGGGTTTTTCGTGTTTTCAGTTAATGTGTTTGGTTATCGGTATAGAAAAAGCCGAGCGATTTTATTCGCCCGGCTGTCGTTTTAATATTTATTTTTTACTTTTATACCGAAATAATCTCTTGTATAAAATAAAACGAACTCAAAATTTTCTCTCAGGTTCGTTTTATTCTTGTTTGGTGCCGCCGGTAGGAGTCGAACCGACACGGTATCACTACCACCGGATTTTGAGTCCGAGTGCGTAGCCACTTAGCCGAGCGAACGAAGAGAGCGAACGCCACGAGCGAAAGCGAGTATTCCGCCACGAGGGTGGTGGAAGAGGCAGATAAAATCAAAAAGAATTTGCGGAAAACGGACAAAAGAAAAAGAACGCAATAAATAACTTGCGTTCTTTTTTGGTGCCGCCGGTCGGAGTCGAACCGACACGGTATCACTACCACCGGATTTTGAGTCCGGCGCGTCTGCCAATTCCACCACGGCGGCATAGCGGTAATAATATAACATAAATTTTGCATTTTGACAAGTATTTTGCACGGCTATGAATAAAGTAATTGATAAAATTTTGCAAATATGCTACACTATATGCGTTGGCACGGCGAAACCGCCGAAAAAGGAGCGAGTATGGGAAATTTTATTATAATTGACGGTAACAGCCTTATAAATAGGGCATTTTACGCTTTACCGCCGCTTACCGGCAAAAACGGCAAGCCTACTCAGGCTATTTACGGTTTTGTAAAGATGTTGTTAAAGCTAAGAGAATACAACCCTACGCATATGGCTGTTGCTTTTGATTTGCGAGCGCCTACGTTCAGACATAAGGAATTCGATTATTATAAAGCCACGAGAAAACCTATGCCCGAGGATCTTGCGGTGCAAGTTCCCGTGTTGAAAGATTTACTTCGTGCAATGAAAATTGCGGTTATAGAAAAGGAAGGTTACGAAGCCGACGATATTATCGGCACAATGGCGAAAGCGGCGGAAATGCCTACTTACGTCGTTACGGGAGATAGAGACAGTTTTCAGCTGATAGATGACGACACCACGGTTTTGTTTACAAAAAAGGGGATTTCCGAACTTGACGAGATGACAGAAGAAACGCTCAAGTCGGCTATGGGACTTACGCCGTCCGGCGTTATAGAATATAAAGCTCTCGCCGGAGACACCTCGGATAACATACGAGGAGTGCCCGGCGTAGGCGATAAAAGCGCTGTGATGCTTATCGAAAAATACGGTAACGTAGACGAGATTTATGCACATATAGACGAAATATCCGGCAGCCTGAAAAGAAAACTTATTGACGGGAAACAAAGTTGTTACGACTCTCGCCGCTTAGCTACGATATGTACGCACGTGCCTGATCTGCCGCAAGTAAAGGATTGCCCGTTTATTTTCCCGTTCGCTCAAAACGTCAAAGATATGTTCGTTTTGCTGGATTTTAAGACGCTTTCGGCAAAAGCAGATTTATTCAGGTCTAACGGTACTGCAGAGCTTGAAGACTTAGAAAAAGAGGTTGTCGAAAACGATGACGAAACGGATGTGATTGGATTTGACTGGAGCGATGACGAGGTTTGCGCAGGGAGTAAAATATATAAAATAAGACGGGATTTACTGAGCGACGGCGAAGCGGAAGCTGTTGTAATAGAGCGAATAAAAGAGCTGTGCGAAGACGAAAACACGTTAAAAATTGTTGCCGACGGAAAGTCGCTAATGTATAGATTACGCAAATACAACGTAACGTTACGTCATTTTTTCGACGTTGCGTTAGCGCAATATCTTATAGATATGAGTATGGACTACTCATCGACCAAGGCTCTTATTAAAGATTACGATTTAAGCGGCAATACGGCTGCTTGCTTGAAACGAATATACAATATACAAAGCGAAAAACTCAAAAGTCTTGGTATGGAAAAGTTATATTACGACGTCGAACTTCCTTTAGTTGCCGTTCTTTCGGACATGGAACGAGAGGGTGTAAAGGTTGACATAAAGAAGCTTGACGAGTTATCGGCAGGATACGGTGTAGAAACTGCGGAACTTACCGAACGGATTTACGCCATAGCAGGTAAGACTTTTAATATTAATTCGCCTAAGCAGCTTGCCGAAGTATTATTTACGGATTTAGGCGTGCCCTATCCGCAAAAGTCAAAAAGTCGTTCTACGGGAGCGGAAATTTTGGAGCCGTTGCGGAATGAATACGAAATAGTAGCTCTTGTGCTTAAGTATAGAGCAATTTCCAAGTTAAAAAGCGTTTATCTCGACGGAATGAAGCCGCTTTTGAGCAAAGACGGAGTTGTTCATACCGAATTTAAGCAAATGCTTACCACGACGGGAAGGTTATCCAGCGTAGAACCGAACCTTCAAAATATACCGGTTAGGGACGACGAGGGGAGAAAGTTGCGAAAAATTTTCATAGCAAGAGAGAGGAAAACCTTTGTAAGCGCCGATTATTCGCAAATAGAGCTTAGGGTTATGGCGCATCTGTCCGAAGACAAAAACATGGTTGACGCTTATATCAACGGTTACGATATTCATTCGGCAACTGCGGCGCAAGTGTTTGGAGTAAACATAGAGGACGTTACTCCGGCTATGCGAAGAACGGCGAAGATAGTAAACTTCGGAATAATATACGGTATAAGCGATTACGGATTGGCAAAAGATTTAGGCATCAAACCGTCACAGGCAAGAGAGTTTATAACAAAATACTTTGAGACGTTCCCGGCTGTAAAGGAATACCTCGAGAAATCGATAGCTTTTGCAAAAGAAAGCGGATACGCATGCACAATTTTCGGACGAAGAAGATATATTCCGCAACTAAATTCGTCAATATACATGCAAAGGCAGTTCGGCGAAAGGGTTGCTATGAATATGCCGTTACAGGGAACTGCCGCCGACATTATAAAAATAGCGATGATAAACGTTGCCAAAAGATTGGAAAAGACTAATTCTAAACTTATACTTCAAATACATGACGAACTCATTGTGGAAGCGGACGAAAAAGAAACTGACGAAGTTATTAAAATTTTAACAGAAGAAATGGAAGGCGCAGCGAAATTAAAAGTTCCGCTTACGGCTTCGATAGGATACGGAAAAACCTGGTATGACTGCAAATAGTTACAAAAAAATAGCGCTGATAGGCGGCATTGCAAGCGGTAAAAGCGTCGTAAGCGGCATAATGAGCGAACTCGGCGCATACATAATCGATGCGGACGTAGTGGCGAGAGAGGTGGTTGCGCACGGCACCGCTGGGGAAAAAAAGCTGATTAAGGCATTCCCGACATGCGTCGTTGACGGAGCCGTGGACAGACGAAAACTGAGAGAACTTGTTTTTTTAGACAAAACCATGCTCGAAAAACTTAACGGAATTACTCATCCGCTTATAAAAAAGCGCATTGCCGCTTTGGTAGCCGAAAGCGACGGTGTAAGCGTTACCGTTATGCCGTTACCGTTCGACTTAAAGAATTACGATGTGGTGGTTTCCGTTTATGCTCTGCCGTTAAAGCGTATAAACAGACTTGTTTTACGGGATAATATTTCTATGCAAACGGCTCAGAGTATGATTTCGGCGCAATGGTCGGATCAAAAGATGTTGACTTCTTCCGATTTTGTTTTTGTAAACGACGGAGACTTGACAAAAATCAGAGCGGCGGTAGAGGAGTGGTGGCATAGCTACGTTTAAAAACAATTTAATCGTCTTGTGTTGCTTTTTGATAGCCTCGATTTCGCTGATTGTAATGGTTTTTCCGATACGATATAGCGATTCTGTGACAAAATACGGCAAAATGTTCGACGTGGAGCGTTCGGTCATATTTGCTGTCATTCATACCGAAAGCAAGTTTGACGCAGATGCGAAAAGCAGCGCCGGGGCGCTGGGGCTTATGCAGATAATGCCGGCTACGGCGGCTTGGCTTGCGCAGGAGCTTAACGTCGAATATAACGAAAGTATGCTTGTTTCTCCCGACTATAATATTATGTTAGGCGTTTACTATATTTCTTATCTAAGTAAGTCTTTTGAGGGCGATAAAGTGTTTGCAGCTTATAATGCGGGTGAAGGTAAAATCAGAGAATGGGGAAATCGCATAGCGTATAAGGAGACAAGAGATTATATAAAAAGAATAAAGATGGCAAGGGCGATATACGCAATGCGGATAGGTTAAAATATTTATTTAACGGAAATAATCTATGCGGAGGATTTTTATGAAGAAACCCGTTGGCATAGTGGAAGTAAAAGATTCGATATCTGCGTTGAAAGGCAAAATGTTGCTGATTCGAATAAACAAGGGAAGAAAAAGGATTATAAAATACTGCGGCGAAATAGAAGATATTTTGCCGTCTTTGTTTACTTTAAAGGTAAGCGGCGAAAAAAACGTGACTCGATTGTCGTGTTCGTACAGCGATATTATATGCGGCAACGTGATTTTGTCAGAGAAAAAATAATTGTGTCATATTATGCGACGCCTCACGATATAATATAGCGTTACAAACTATTTATTTGGAGGATTACCTATGGCATTCGAACCCGTTTATGAGGTTGCCGCACTTGACGGATTACAAAAGAGCTCTACGCAGCTCGTAGTGGAGGCAAAGTTAGTACCGCCGCATGGCGAAGAGATAAATAAGGTTCTCGGTATTTCCGCAGTTTCTACAGTATCCGCAACCGAAGTGTTTTCGGGTGAAGCGAGAATAAAAGGAAAGGTCGATTTTCGCATTACTTATCTTAGTGCAGATAATTCGCTTTGTTACCTCGAGTACACGGCGTCTTTTGCCGACAAAATAAACGATGACGGAATAAGCGGCGGGAACGTTTGCCTTTTCAGTAAGGTTATCGATACCGATATTACCAGTTTAGCGGAAGCCGAAATGAAGCTTTCGTCCGTTGTGGAAATATTTTTGCTTGCCTTTACTGCGAAGCGTATCAAATATCTTTCGTATGGCGGAGACGGATTGTATACGCATCGAAAGGATTACGATTTTACTACTTGCGTTTGCCATTTTACGGCAGGCGCTAAGGTTAACGTAAAAATGCCACCGGACGTAAGGTACGCCGAAAATCGTGCCGTTATTTCCTCTTGCGTTGCCGGCGACGGCATGGTTACGGTAAGCGGAGATGTGATTACGGACTATATGATTGATGCCGAAAGACTATCTGTCGTTACTCCTTTTTCGGCAGAAATCGAGGCTAACGGCAGTAAAGAGGACTTTATGGCATGCTGCAACGTTTTTGTGGAAAATACGGAGGTTAGCTCAGATGCGGAAGGCTATGACGTGGACGTGGCGATTTGCGGATTCGTTTCGCAGTCCAACAGTTTTTCGCCCGTAGTAGACGCCTTTTCCCTTAGTAACGAATTGATTAAAGGAGAGGAAACTACCGAATATTCGGTACTTAAGAATTGTTTTGTTTTCAGCGACGAAGTGGAGGGAACGGTTTCTTTAAGCGCAGGAATGCCGCTTGCGGACAACATTATTTCCACGCCCGGATTCGAAGTAATCGTTACCGGCGGGTATGCGCTTGACGGCAAAGCGGTAATAGAAGGAATGGTAAGACTTACAGCCGTTTATTTTAGCAACGAAACTTCTTCGGAAAGTTCGGTAAATATCGAAATTCCTTTTTCGCTCACAAAACGTGCGGACGTAACCGAAGGCGACGAAGTGACTGCCACCGCCGAGGCGGAAAGCGTATCTTGCAAAATTCGCAGAGGCAGCGACATAGACGCCAGAGCTACCGTATCCGTAAACGTGTTCGTAAGCAAAAAATGTTCCGCAACATACTTGTCCTCTATTGCTGAGGGGGACCCGATACAAAGTCCGTCATGTGCGTTTTCGGTGCATGTTATTGGAAAAAACGAAACCATATGGGACGTTTCCAAAGCGATAGGATTGTCACCGGAAGACGTGGAAAAACAAAACCCTCAGCTTAAGCAACCGTTTGTCGGTGGGGAGAGAGTAGTTGCGTATAGACGCCGAGAAAAGAGCGAACGCAGCTAAAGTTCGATTTAGCCGATGATTCGTTGAGTACAAAACGCTTTTACCTAACGTCGAGAAAGGGGAAAGCGTTTTTACGTTTAAAGGCTTTGAGTGAGCGGTTTAAGACGATACCTGAAATATCGTCAAACGGCGAAATGTTTTCGGTTAAATTTTGATACAATTAAACCACTTAAATAATACGTCGATTAAAGGCAAAACCGCAGACGGTTTAAATAGCAAAACAATAAAACAAGGCAAAAATCGTTGACGTAAATTTTTATATGGGCTATACTATAGTAAAATATCGTTTTAACGACGGGAGTACTATGGAAAAAGAAGAATTGTTGAAAAACGCATACGATTTGCTTTGCGAGTTTACGACGCCAAAGGCAAGATTCCCCATGTATTTTCTGTTAATGTTCGACGGAGACGAAAAAGTGACGGAGGCGTTGATTTTCGGCAAAGACAAATTATTGGAAGATACGTCGAAAATGCAATACGTGATGGACTTTTATGCGCAGAAGTGCGACGAATTCGAGAATAAAGTAACAATGTTGGCGCAGGCGTTGGGATGCAGCGCATATAATCTTTTTTTTGCCGCCATAAGCGACGAAGATTATATCGAAGATATAGAAAACATCTCGTGCGAGAAGTTGGTAGCATTAAAGCCGGGCGGCGATGCGGCGCAGATATGTGCCGACGTAGGGTTAAGAGAAGTTACGACGAAGAAGGTCTTGGACGAGATAAGGCGCATGAAATTGGAAGATTGACTTTTAAGCCTGCTTATGTATGCAGACGGTTTTGGGGACGATAACGACGGCGCCATATTAAGTTGACAAAATTTCATAAATGCATTACAATGGGAGTATCCTTTCAGTGGAGGGTACTTCCGTTTTTATGTCACGCTTTCAGCCGATTTTCATTGAAGAATTTTTGCCGACGGCAAAAGTGTATGTTGCGAGGTTGTGGGATAGCAATCAGCCTGTTTTTTGCGAAAAAAGAAAGGATGCGATAGAAAAATGCAAGAACGAATTGCATAAAAAACAGAAGTATTGCGTTTGGAAACTGCTTGAATATGCACTTGCACGGCAAGGTTTCGACGTTCCTGTCGTTGATTTCAGTTTTGAGGGCGGCAAATGGATTGCGAGCGGAATTCGGTTTTCGCTCTCGCACAGCTATGATTACGTTGCGGTGGCAATCAGCGACTATCCGATAGGTATCGATATTCAAAAATACGTCGGCAGCGATGAGCGTGTGGCAAAGCGAGTGTTGAGCAAAATAAAGTATTGTGAATATCTGTCGGCCGTTGACAGGGATGAGTTTTTTATTAAAGAATGGACCAAAATAGAGGCAAAGTTTAAGTGCGGAGAGGGCGGCGAGTGTAAAACCGAGACTGTCGACGATTATGCTCTTAGCGTGTGCGTGGATTTGACGGAGAGAAAATAGATGTTTGTATCCGAAGTTTTTGTGCAAAATTACAGAAACTATATCAAAGAAAAAGTGTCTTTCGAGAACAAGACAAATTTTTTGGTGGGGAAAAACGCACAAGGCAAGACTAATCTGATGGAAGCGATTTATTTATGTTCGGTCGGAAGAAGCGCTAGAACTCCGAGAGACAGAGAACTGATTAACTTCGACAGCGACAGGGCGTATGTAAAAGTTTTTGTAAAGAAGCGATTTTCTGCGGACAGAGTAGAGATGACTCTGGACAAGTCTGCGAACAAAAGAGTGGCTGTAAACGGATTGCCCATAACCCGTATCGGCGAATTGATGGGCGTGGTGACCACAGTATTTTTTTCGCCGGACGAAATGAAAATAGTAAAAGACGGACCGAGCGATAGGCGACGTTTTATGGACATATCGTTATGTCAGATGTCAAAAGCATATTTTTACTTATTGTCGAGCTATAACAAAACGCTTTCTCAGCGAAACAAGCTGCTTAAAAACGGAGCAACCGATGACGTGCTGGATGTGTGGGATATGCAACTAGTGGGCCTAGGCAGTAAAATAATTAAGACGAGACGAGGATTTGTGCAAAGACTCGGAGAAAAAGCGGCGCACAATCATTCTTATCTGACTGACGGAGGAGAGTCGCTAAAATTAGGTTACGAATCGGAAAGCGGAGAAACCGTTGAGGAAATCGCCTTGTCGTTTAAGGAGCATTTGCTTAAAGATCGAGAAAAAGATAAACTTATGGGATACACCAGAAGCGGACCGCACAAAGACGATATAGCCTTTTGCGTCGGGAATACGGATATAAGAGCATTCGGTTCGCAAGGACAGCAGCGCACGGCTGCGCTTGCCGTTAAATTGGCGGAAATAGATCTTATTGCAGGAGAGAAAGAAGAATATCCGGTCTTGCTGCTTGACGACGTGCTGAGCGAACTGGACTTAGATCGACAAATACGCCTTCTGAATAAAATAAAAGATTATCAAACCATTATAACGTGTACGCATATTGACGACAATTTGACTAAGGCAATCGGTAACTATGCCAAATTTATGGTGGAAAACGGAAAAGTGACGAGGGGGTAATTGTAATGTATGACGTAGCAATAATCGGCGCCGGTCCGGCAGGCATTTCGGCGGCGTTGACATTAAAGAATTTGAGTAAGAATTTTGTGCTGTTCGGTTCGGACGAGTTATCAGAAAAAATTTTGAAATCCGAACGAATCGCAAATTATCCGGGCGTAGGTTCGGTAAGCGGTAAAGAATTTGTCGGTATGTTAAAAAAACAGTTAAACGATTGCGGAATTTCGGTTACTTGCAAACGAATCAACAATGTTTTTTTTATCGACGGAAAATTTATGCTACTTAGCGGCGACGAAATAATCGAGGCATGCGCCGTAATATATGCAGGAGGAACCGAAAGTATAAAACATATTAACGGTGAAGCCGAATTTTTAGGCAAAGGCGTAAGCTATTGCGCAACGTGCGACGGTTTTTTGTATAAAGGTAAGACATTGGCAATCGTTGCCGAGAGCGAAAAATTCGAACACGAAGTAGAGTTTTTAAGTTCGCTTGCCGAAAAAACGTACGTATGCAGACTGTACAAAGGCGATTTGCCGCCGGTCGAGATATGCGGGGACGTAAAAGTGAATTCGATTCGAAACAGAAACGGCGACGTTATCCCGGTAGACGGTGTGTTTGTGCTTAAAAATTGTATGGCGGCGTCCGATTTGATTAAAGGCGTCGTGTCGGAAGACGGACACGTAGTTACCGATCGCAGTCAGGAAACCTCGCTTAAAGGCTGTTTTGCGGCAGGGGACTGCGTAGGCGCTCCTTATCAGATAGCGAAGGCGGTCGGCGAAGGAAACGTTGCGGCGCATTCTGCGGTGACATTTCTTGCAGCAAAAAATAAACTTAATCACGCAAAAACGCTTGCTAAATAAGCAATAATGTGTTATACTCGTATAGCTATAGTTGTATAGCAATCCTTATTCCTCAATTTTATGAGGGATCACAAGACCAAAAGGAGGTGTAGAATATATGAAAAAATACGAAGTTCTGTATATTCTGGCTAACAATCTTGACGAGGCGGCAAAGGAAGCGCAGATAGCTAAGTACGAAGCTATCGTTACTAATGCAGGCGGCGAAGTTACCACTACCAAGTGGGGCGTAAAGAAACTCGCTTATCCCATCAATTTCAAGAGCGAAGGCTATTATGTACTTACCGAGTTTACGGCTAACGCTGATCTTCCGCTCGAAATCGAACGTCAGATGCGTATAGCTAAGGACGAAGTATTGAGATTCATGATAGTTGCAAAAGATTAGTATAACTGCAGAGGAGACTTTAGTATGAATAAGTGTGTGTTGGTAGGCAATCTCACCAGAGAACCCGAACATTCGTCTACCGCTAACGGCGTGGCGTTTTGTAGGTTTAGCATAGCGGTTAATCGCAACTATGCTAACAGCAACGGCGAAAGAGAGGCGGATTTTATAAATATCGTTACTTGGAGAGGACTTGCGGACAATTGCGGTAAGTATCTTACCAAGGGTAGCAAGGTAGCCGTTTCAGGTTCGATACAGACTCGCACGTACGAAAAAGACGGCGTAAAGAGAACTGCAACCGAGATTGTCGCTGACGACGTAGAGTTTCTCTCGCCTAAGAGTTCGGACGGACAGGCAACATCCGTTCGCAGTTCCGGCGCAAAGTCCTCGGGTATGGAACTCGAGCCGGTAGAAGATTCCGAGTTGCCGTTTTAAAGGAGTAAATTATGGAAAAGAAAATGAATAAAGTCGTTGATGGCGACGATAAGATGAAAAAGGCAAAGCGAGCTCCTAAAAAGAAGGTTTGCCAGTTTTGTGTAGACAAGGCTGCGGACATCGACTATAAGGACGTTTCGAAGCTTCGTCGTTATATTACCGAGAAAGGTAAGATCATTCCTCGCCGTACTTCCGGCGTTTGCGCAATGCATCAGAGAGCTCTTACTACGGCTATCAAACGCGCAAGATATATGGCTTTGTTACCTTTTAAGGCAGAGTAACAGTAGTATTAAAACGGCGGAATCGATTGGTTCCGCCATATTTTTTGTTTTGGAGTAAAAAGATGATTGCAGTAAACGACGTCAGTCTTCAGTTCGGCAGCAGGGTGTTGTTCGATCACGTTAATTTAAAGTTTACCAAGGGGAATTGCTACGGTATTATAGGCGCTAACGGAGCGGGCAAATCCACTTTTTTGAAAATTTTGTCCGGGGAATTGGAACCGAATAAAGGGGAGGTCGTCGTTGATAAAAACGAACGTATGAGCATTCTTATGCAAAATCAGAATGCCTACGACGATTACACGGTGCTCGAAACAGTTATGTGGGGCCATAAAAAGCTTATGGAAATAAAAGCCGAACGTGAGGCTTTGTATTCTAAAGAAGATTTTTCTGATGAGGACGGCGTAAGGGCAGCGGAGCTCGAGGGCGAGTTTGCCGAAATGGGCGGCTACGAAGCCGAATCGGACGCAGAAACGCTTCTCAATCAGCTAAAAATAGACAGCGATTTGTTCTATTCGCTTATGGCTGACGTCGATCCCAAAATTAAGGTAAAAGTTTTGCTTGCGCAGAGTCTGTTCGGAAAACCCGACATTCTTATTTTGGATGAACCTACCAACAACCTTGACGTTTTAAGCGTAAGGTGGCTCGAAGATTATATTATGGCAATGGAGGACAGTATAATTATCATTGTGTCCCATAACCGCCATTTCCTAAACAGGGTATGTACGCACATTTGCGACGTCGACTTTAAAAAGATCAGAATATTCGTAGGTAACTACGACTTTTGGTATGAATCTTCGCAACTTTTGCTTAAGCAGAGTAAGGAACAAAACAAAAAAATCGAAGCGAGAGCCAAAGAACTTCAAGAGTTTATTGCAAGGTTCGCCGCAAATGCGAGCAAGTCCAGACAGGCGACCAGCCGCAAAAAAGAACTCGAAAAGCTTAAGCTCGAAGATATTCAGCCGTCGAGCCGCCGTTATCCGTTTATAGAGTTTAAGTTCGAAAGGGAAATAGGTAACGAGATTCTCGAAGTCGAAGGGCTAACAAAAAAAGGTTTCTTTGAGAATGTGTCTTTAAGACTCAAAAGAGACGACAAAGTGGGGTTTGTGTGCAGTAACGGTCAAAACGTTTCCATGCTTTTCGATTGCATTATGGGGCTCGAAACGCCCGACAGCGGAAAAGTTAAATGGGGGCAGACTATTATACCCACATATTTGCCGCAGAATTACGACAATTTTTTTGACGGTGTGGATTTGACGCTTGTGCAATGGCTCGACCAATTTTCGAAGGACCATTACGAGGAATATCTCAGGGGTTGGCTGGGTAGAATGTTGTTTTCTAAAGAGGAAGCTCTTAAAAAAGCCGCAGTGCTTTCCGGCGGCGAAAAGGTCAGATGTATGCTCGCAAGAATGATGTTACAGGGCGGCAACTTCCTTATTTTAGATGAGCCGACAAACCATCTGGATCTGGAGTCTATCACCGCCTTAAATAAGGGCATGACTAATTTTAAGGGTGGAATGTTGTTTGTGTCTCACGACCAGGAAATTATGGAAACCGTTGCAAATCGTATTATAGAAATTAACGGCACAAAGACTTTCGACAAAGATATTACTTACGACGAATATCTTGACCTGAGAGGGTAATCGCCGATAAAACAAGAATAATGTATGGCGCAGGTATGAGTTTTTACTTACAGAATGTGTGATTAAGTAGATATATCCGTGTGTGATTACAGCCGCATGTTGAACATTACTTTTTATGTAAAGCGTGCGGCTGTAAATCAAACTTTGATACGTATCGTGTTTTTTATTACATTTTTTTAGCTGAGATAAAAAAACGCTTAATCGGCGGTAACGCTTGACACAGCGATGTTTTTTTGTTACAATAATCGAGTTAAGTAGTTGCGAACAATGTGATTACTGCGATATAAATATTCGGAGGCTTATCGAAGCGGTCATAACGAGGCGGTCTTGAAAACCGTTTGGCGGCAACGCCACGGGGGTTCGAATCCCTCAGCCTCCGCCACAAGCACCCAATTTGAACCCAAGAGGTTGAAATCGGGTGCTTTTTCTATGTTCGCGGTATTCGCGCAGTTCTGCTAAGTCGGATTTATCAAGTTTAACCTTCGTCGGCATATTCAGTGAAGTGTTATAAAAGATATAAATGCAATCATCGAATAACACCACGCGGTATATGAACGAGTTGAAAAATTCGTTCTTTTCTTCATTGCTTTGGTATTGTTTTCTCGCAAAGTAAGTTAAGAACTCTTTTACTTTTTCAACGTCGAGCGGCTGTATTTGCCGCGCCTTTTCTACCGCAATTTTACTTTCCAATTCGTCGCTTTGCCGTTCCAAATCGAGTAGTTTCTCTTTCGTGGACTTGGTAACGATACCCGCCGCAATCGCCGAAAGAAATCCGTCTATCGCTTTTTGTACTTGCTTTTGTTCCTTTTCGAGCAGAGCAAGCGTATCGGACTTTTGCAAACTCTCGTTAAACTTTTCCGTAACCGCCGCCGCGAGTTTGTCTATTATGCTCGGTTGCAATACATAATCAACGGTTTTGCCGAATACCAAAACTTCCAGCTTCTCTTTGGTAATGTTTGCTTTATTGCATTGTTCCTTATGGACTTTACGATTAAAACATTTGTAGTAGTGGTAGACCTTTCCCGTATGGCTTGTTCCGTCCTCGGCGGTCATAAGCGTACCGCAGTTGCCGCAAAAGAGTTTTCCGCTCAATATGTACGGGCTATGGTCTTGCACAGACTTTTGCTTGTGCCGTTGGTTATCCATTATATCATTACAAGCCTTAAAGGTTTGTTCGCCCACAAGCGCAGGTACTATGTTGTTATACGTTTGCCCATTACTTATAACCACGCCCATATACTTGCTGTTGCGGATTATTTTAGCAAAGGAATTGACGGTAAACTTCGCTCCGCTCTTGTTGTGTATGCCCATATCGTTCAAACGATTGACTATGCTTTTTGCTTTCTCACCGTTCTTGTATCGTTCGAACATATCTTTTACAATAGGTGCTTCTATGGGATTTATCGTCCAATGCTTGTCTACAATGTCGTAACCGAATAACTTATATCCGCCTATGAAATAGCCCTTGGATAGGCTTTCTCTAATGCCTCGACGGACTTTCTGACTTAATTCTGCGGAGTAATATTCCGCCATACTTTCGAGTACACCCTCTATGAGAATACCGCTCGCATCTTCGGTTATGTTCTCTTTCGCCGAAAGTACGCGAACGCCGTTTTTCTTTAACTTCGCTTTGTAGTTTGCACTGTCGTAACGGTTGCGAGCAAAGCGGTCGAGCTGGTAAACAAGAACGTAATCGAAAGTCTTTTTCTTGCTATCGTCAATCATCTGCAAAAAGTTCGGACGCTTATCCGTCGTTCCCGTCAATGCGCGGTCTATGTACTCGCCGACTATGAGTAAGTCGTGCCGCTTGGCGTAGTCATAGCACTCACGTAATTGTCCTTCGATTGACTGCTCTGTTTGCGTGTGCGAGCTGAATCTCGCATATATAACCGCTCGTTTATTCATTGTGTTGTTCTCCTTTGCCGAATACTCTCTCGGGGGATAAGATAGAAGTATCCCCGTGTTGCTTTACATAATCAAGTAAGATGTTCGCCAATATCTGCGCACTCGTTTCTATCTGTTCCTGTGTAATTTCATAATCTGTTGTTTGTGTTGTGCCCGTAGATAAGTCCACGGACACGAAGTTATGTTGCTTCAAATCTCCTTATTTTGATGCTACGACATACTATGTTCTCTTTATCGAACGGCTACAATGTTCTCTCGCCCTATGATTACCATGTTCTCTCATCATTTATAGCGTTCGTCCTCCTTTAATAGATTTTTGTAAACTACCCGACCGGACTGTTCGTCTGATCGGGTATTTACGAATTAAAATTATTTTTGTTTTTTGAATTGTTCCAATTCGCTTGGGAAGAAATCGTCATACCCGTCTTTGAGCTTTGCAAAATCGGTATCGTGCCTTGCAAGCAATTCTTCATAACCGGCTTGAATAAGCTCGACTTTGGTATAACCGTATTCTTTCAAAAACGCATTGATTGTCTCTAAAAGCTCGCGCGGGATCATCGTCTGAAAATTGCCGCTCGTCGCCTTTCTTTTGCCCTTGTTCTTTTCCTCATACTTGCGGCTTGCAAGTCTTTTCGGCGTATCCTCTTTGCGTGTAACCATGACAGTCCTCCGTAAAATAAGTATCGTATATATACGATAACATATCTTTTATGTTTTGTCAATAGATTACACCCAAATTCCTTTCGGATTTTTGAAAACGTCGTACTCATCGTCGGCGCATCTCTTAAAACGTTCTGCCTGTTCGGGAGTAGTGTATTTGAGTAGCGACGTACTTTCGCCGCGCTTCGCACCGTAACGCTTGGATGTTGACTGATAAAAGCACTCTTGCAAAACAGAGTAGGACATTTGTTCGCCGCGTTGCTTCCAAAACTCGGAATGGCACAATAACGGTTTTGTTATATACCGTCTTGTTTTGTAAATCGGGTTGCCGCTTTCGTCGCGCATTTGCAGTTTGTTTCCGTTTTCGCTTTTGGCGTTTCCCATTGTCTTTACTTTCCATCTATCCGTGATAGGCAGATAGTACAAGAAAAGATTTCGCCTGTTCGGCTCGGTTACTGTTAAAGCGCAGATAATGTTCTTATCCGTTTGCAGAAAACCTATGTAGTTTACGGCAAAATCATAACAATGCCGAAAGTACATTTCTATTTCTTCCTCATCGGGAAAGTCTTGCCAAAACTCCCGATTGCCGCCGAATTGCAAGCATTCCAAAACCTTATTCTTTCCGCGTGGATGAAATTGTGCATTTAGCTTTTTTATTGTTTCGGCAATTTCGGTTTGAAATATGCCGGTTTTGCGTTTTAGCCAATGCACCGAGTATTCCGCTTGCGCTTCTACAAGATAGTTGTCTTGTGCAGGCAAATCTTGCTGTCTGAATGCAAGAACGGAAATAGTAGCGTGCTTCTCTCTCGGATAAAGCCAAGTATAATCGTGATTACTGTAATAGCCTATATTTTTACCTCCTTTATAGATTTTCGGAATAAAACAAAATCGGCTCTCCGTTCGAAAGCCGACCTTAAAATGTCTGTTCGACAATATTAAGTTTTTGTTTCGCTTTGTGCAAGCGCCTCCTATATATAAGCCACGAGAACACCGAAAATATTACATCAAATTAAAAATTTTCAAAAAATTTTTTCAGTGCGCTATTTTTTTGCCTGTATAATACTCGTAAAATGCTCGCAATCGGCCGTTTCGCATATTGGCAACAAAAGGATAAAGCCGCTCTGTTAGGCATTGTTCTACGGTTTTCTTTAACGGTTTTGCAAGTTTTTCCACCGCAGTATAAATACTCTCGAATGCCTTGTGCGAGTCGTGTAAACCGTTTCTTTCGCGGTTTTTTACTTCCATGCACAGCCGAACATATACGCCTTGTATGATTAGCGGTTGCTCCTCGTAATAATCTTTGAAATGTTGCTGTTCTATTTTCGACGCGGTTGAAAGATAGTTTTCTATGTCGGCATTGATTTTATCTTCGTCAAATAGATAGTAGCGAAGTATATAGCGGCACAGCTCGCCGATACTGTAAAACCAATTTATGAACGGAAGAATATCTCCGAATATGCCCCTTATGACAAATTCTATTTCTACGTCAAGGAAATCGGGCAACTCAAAGTCGCGTATATATATTTCCCAAAGCTTCCAAACAATATCGTCCGATGTATTGTCTTTGCTCAGATCGTAAGCGTCCAATTTTCGTCTTGCGCGACGGAAAGTAGAAGATACCGCACCTTGCGTTATGTCCAATTCCGCGGCTATATCTTTTTGCGTCATTCCGTCGTCCACGCTCAAACAATACACTTCGCGCTCGCGTTTTGTAAGCGTTGATAGCGCACGTATTCTGTCTATCCGCTCGGCGGTAGTAACCGCAAGCGGCACGTCGCGATTGATCCATTTTTGCTGTTGCTCCGGAGAAAGTTGTTCTTCGTTTTCAGGAAACGGCTCGTTATGGCGGTACACTTTGTGCCAATTATTGTACTCGAATCTGTCCAACTCGAATAACGCTTCCCTTTCTTTTTCGGTAACTTCTATGACGAAATACCCCTTACCGTAAAGGAAAGTATTAGCCTTATCTTCCTCGTTGCAGGGATATATTTTACTTACGGTGTAGTTTTGAGAGGACCAACTCGTCAATTTGAAAAAATTGTACATGACCTCGCTTTCAGAATTTCAAGTAGCGATGATGCTTCTTTTGAAATCGAAGTTGAGCAAATTTTTAAAACATTGGTTGCTTTAATGCCTAATTACGCCACATTTGAGAAAGCATTTTGCAATTTAGGCTATAGCACAAAAAATATACGTTATGGAGACGAGGAAGGAAATAAGGAGGATGTTAAATATATATTAAGCAAATACGAACAATATTTGAGAAGATCGAGTAAAAACATTGAACCTTTTAGTATTGAACATATTTATAAAGACAATATTGCATAATACCTTAAGTAAAGTGAAGTGCATAATACCTTAAGTAAAGTGTATTGCATAATACCTTAAGTAAAGTGTATTGCATAATACCTTAAGTAAAGTGAAGTGCATAATACCTTAAGTAAAGTGTATTGCATAATACCTTAAGTAAAGTGTATTGCATAATACCTTAAGTAAAGTGAAGTGCATAATACCTTAAGTAAAAGGAGAGTGGGACAAAATAGCGACCAACGTTTTATGTAGTATAAAGAGTGTTTCGGTACGCATAGCAATAAAAAATTGCAAAAAAATATAATATTTTTTTCAAAAGGGTATTTACTTTTTTCAAATCCTGTGGTACAATGTATACGTAATTTTTATACGGAGAGGTTAAAATGGAAAAAATTGCGATAATCGACCTTGGCAGTAATTCGGTAAGACTGGTTCTTGCCAACGTTATGCAGGGCGGCTATTTCGTAGTATTCGACGAACAAAAGGAAACGGTTCGACTCGGACAGGACATAGAATGCGACGGCTTTTTAAAGCCCGCTCGTATAGCTCAGGCGGTAAAAACGCTTAAAATGTTCCGCAAACTTTGCGACAGCTACAATGTGGACAAGGTTATTGCCGTGGCTACAAGCGCACTCCGAAGAGCGAAAAATCAAAAAAGCTTTGTGGAAGAAGTAAATTCGGTATGTGGATTTAAATTCAGAGTGCTTAGCGAGGAAGAAGAGGCTATAGACATTTACAGAGGCGTAGTAAACTCGCTCGACGTGCCTAAGGGCGTTATTTTCGATATAAGCGGCAGCTGCATACAGATTATTCAGTATAACCGCAGAAACATCGTCAACAGAGATTGTTTGCCTTTCGGTTCCATAATGCTTAGTCAGCTGTTTTCGGAGCAAGGTTACTCGCCCGAAGAGCAAAATCGCCTGATAAGAACGTACGTATCCGATCAGCTTTCGCAGATAGAGTGGCTTAAGGACATCGAACCCGATTATCAGCTCGTCGGCGTGGGCGGCACTTTTCGTAACCTTGCCAAGCTCATGCGCCGGGTAAAACGCTACCCATTCGATATGATACATAATTACCGCATTTCCGGCGAGGATTTCGATACCGTTTACGATATGGTAAAAGTTCTCGACCAGGACAAGCGAGCTAAGATAAAAGGCATCAACAGCGACAGATCGGATATTCTTTCGGCTGCCCTTTCGGCTGTAAAGGCTTTTTCGGAGAGGACGGGATTATGCGATATCGTAGTATCCGGATCGGAACTCAGAGAAGGAGTGATGTTTGGTTACGCTGCGCCCATTACGATGGAAAAACCGCTTTCGGACGTGCTCGGACATTCGATTTACACCATGATGAATTATTGCGAAGTCAATATTCCGCATGCCGAACAGGTGTGCAATTTGTCCATTCAGCTCTTTAAGCAGCTGAGAGTTCTGCACAAGTTGCCTCGCCAGTACGTAAAGCCGCTACGCATTGCTTCGCTTATGCACGATATAGGCACGAGACTTAAGTTTTATCAAAATAACAAGCATACGTTTTACTTTATTCTTAACAGCAACCTTTACGGCGTAAGTCATAGGGACATAATTTTAGCGGCGTTTATCGCCCAGTGTCACAGCATCGAGGACTTCTCTATGGCTGACTGGAACAAGTACAAGGGCATTCTGCTCGAAGAGGATCTTATAGCCGTAATGAAGTTAAGCGTAATATTGCGCATCGCCGAGAGCTTTGACAGGTCCATGTCGGGCGCAGTTAAAACCATAAGCTGCGATGTTTTGGGCGATTCGGTTATAATGAAGACCGAAGTCGAGGGAGATTGTTCGTTAGAGATAAAGGACGGCATGAAAGCCGCCTCGGATTTTGCAAAAGCATACAAAAAGAATCTGGAGATATTATGAAAATAGTATTGGCGTCCGCTTCCCCTCGAAGAAGGGAGCTTATAAGAAAAATCTACGACTTGCAGGCGACTGTTGTCCCGAGCGATATCGTCGAGGATATAGGTGTGTGCGAACCTGTGGAATACGTCAAAAAACTCGCCGAGCTTAAGGCTTGCGACGTGTATTCTCGTACGGGCGGTGTAGTCGTGGGCGCAGATACGGTGGTAACTTATAACGGAAAAATCTACGGCAAACCCAAGTCTTTTTCGGAAGCCGAACAAATGTTTAAGGAGCTGTGCGGTAGGACTCATTCGGTTATAACCGGCGTTTGCGTTACTAACGGCGAACGTACCGTGACGGACTGCGTTACCACTTACGTTACTTTCGGCGATTACGATCCGGCGTTGGTTCAGTCGTATATTATGAGCGGTTCGCCATTCGACAAAGCAGGCGGGTACGGCTTACAGGACGCCGAATTGAAAGCTCTCGTAGTAAATGTGGACGGAGACAGAGATAACGTTGTCGGCTTACCGGTAAAAAAACTTGAAGAAATGCTTAAAGTGTTTCGGGAGATAGTAAAGTGATGTTAAATATCGCAATAAAGACAGGTTCGACTTATACGTCGATATTCGTTTCCGGGTACGGTTTAGTGCTGAGGGAACCCACCGTAGTCGCTTTTGAAAACGCAAATTTGAAGAGAATAAGGGCGGTAGGAACCGACGCTTTGCAACTTGTGGGAAAATCGCCTAATCTTACCTTTGTCAACCCCGTCAGAGAGGGCGTTATAAACGAACCCGACGTTTGCGCAAGAATGGTCAGAGAATATTTAAACCGCATAACCGAGGACTTCGTTTTCAGACCGAAAATCTCCGCTATAGTCGCTATTCCCATAGGCTTAAGCGTAGAAGAACGAGAAATGTACGAATACGTGTTTGCCGAGGCGGGTATAAGCTCGGTAACGCTCGTCCCGGAAGTTATTTTGTCGGCAATAGGTGCGGACATGCCGCTTACTACGGCGGGTATGATTGCGCTTAATATAGGCGGAGGGCATACCGAGGCAGCTTCGCTTTCGCATGGGACTATCGTCAAGGGGTGCGGCGTGAGTATCGGAGGCGAAACTTTCGATCAAGCCATCGCCGACTATATCCTGGGCAAATACAACGTCAGAGTGTCGTTAGAGACTGCTCGAATGGCAAGAGAGCAGGTGGAAAGTTTGCAGGAAAACGATATTTCGAGCGCAGTAGTAAGCGGTATGGACATAATTCAAAACGCTCCGTCGTCTATAAATTTGTATGCGCTCGACGTTTTAGAAGTAATTAAGCCGTATTTTTTGCATATATGCGACGTGGTAAAGACGATAATCAAGACATGCCCTGCCGCAATCGCAGAGGACGTACTCGACAACGGGTTGTTTGTTACCGGCGGATTGGGACGAGTTCCCGGACTTAATAAGTTGCTTTACGACGAACTCGGACTGCCCGTAAAGACTTTCGACAGACCGGAATATGTCCAGATTCTCGGCGGAGGTAAGCTTTTAAATAACAAAGCGCTTATAAAGGCGCTTACCGATAACGGAGTAATTTAACGATTTCACCGCCGTAGGTTTACGCTTTCATTTTATATTTGTTTACAGCAATCACCCGACTTTTTTGTCGGGCGATTTATTTTATATTAAGACAGCTTAATACAAAAAAAGATATTATAAGCCAAAAATTATATAGTATAATCGGTATGCTGTGGAGGAGCATCATGGGCAAAGCTATAGTTTTTACTTCCGGAAAAGGAGGCGTAGGAAAGACGACGGTTACGCTTTGCGTGGGTAAGGCAATCGCTCGAGAAGGTAAGAGAGTCGCACTGGTAGACGCCGACACAGGGCTTAACAATCTCGATATTCTGCTCGGAGCGGAACGCAGTATCGTTTTTGATCTGAGCGACGTGGAAGCGGGCAGGTGCAGGCTAAAACAAGCCTTGGTTTCATGCGGCGATTTGTACTTGCTTTCGTGCGGAGATAACGGCAATCTGGACGCAAAATTCTTAATAACTTCGGTGGAGGAGCTTAAAAGGTATTTTGACTACGTTTTGATAGATTGCCCGGCGGGAATAGAGTATGGGTTTTATCGGTGTGCGCTTGCTTCGGACAGCGCCGTTGTGGTAACCAGCGCACATTTGAGCGCATTGAAGGACGCCGCCAAGGTAATAACTCTTATTAAGTCGTACGGAAAAGATGCGACAATGATAATAAATCGAATGCGAGGAGATTTTTTGCTTGACGGAGGAATAACGGTCGAAGAAATAAGAGAAAGTTTGGGAACAGACGTAATAGGCATTTTACCCGAAAACGACGATTTAAATAAAATTTCCGGCGGCGAAAGCGAAGTAAGCGGAGAAGGTGCGGCTGCCGTAAAAATGATTGCCGATAATATAACTTGCGGCAGTCGTAATTTGTTTGACGTAACCAAACGTTATAGAGGAATTTTCGGCAGTATAAAGCGGAGGCTAAAAAGGCTATGACAAAGCAAGGGGAAAAACTTAATGAGTTATTAGGTTACGATCGGCACGGCGCAGGTTCCGAAATAATGTATTCGGAGATTAAAAACGTTGCCGAGCAATTTATGAGAGTGGATTATTTTAGGGCGTGGCGGAGCGCAGACGGCGTCACGGTGGAAATAAAAGGCGAGTTTAAGGAGTTGGGAGAAAGATTGTAGTTATTACCTCCGTTTGCCGCTCATACAATAGCGTATGGACAAATATTACGGAATACGAAGAGCTACCGTTACGGTTACGCCGAAAAGCAAAAAGGCAGGGCCTCGAAAAAAGCATAACGTTATATTGTTATTGGCAATTACAGTTGCTGCCGTCGCCTTATATTTTGCCGCCACAAATGCCGATTTTTTTGGCGAGGCATTAAAAACGGCGGCAGATAAGCTATGGTGAAAAAACGGCTTAAGATATACGTTTCGCCGTTTACTATCGTAATGTGTGCGGTTATCGTCGCCTTCGGCGGCGCAGGACAGCTTTGCATATACGTTTTTACTATCACGGCGCACGAGCTTGCGCATGCTTTTACGGCGCAGAAGCTCGGTTACGTTCTCGACACCGTAAAGTTTATGCCATACGGCGCAGCTTTAAGCGGAAAATTTGAAACGATGAGCGCAAAAGACGAGATAATCGTAGCTGCTGCAGGACCGATTGCCAACGTTGCCATTGCCGTATTGACTACTGCGCTGTGGTGGATGTTTCCGTCCGTATATGCCGTGACCGGAGATTTGGCGACGGCAAACATATTTACAGCGTGTTTTAACGCTTTGCCCGTCTTTCCGCTTGACGGCGGAAGAATTGCGCTTGCTGCGGCGAGTACAAAACTTAAGAGGGAAAAGGCTTATAAACGCTTGCGAAAAGTGGGATACGTCATATCGTTTTTGTTTTTGTCGGCGTTTGTTGCGCTGCTTCTTCTGAAAAAAGTAAATCTTACGCTAGCGAGTGCCGGCGCATTTATGCTTGTAAGCACCGTTTTTCCGGATAATGACAGCGCATACAGGAGCCTGTACAAGATGGCATACTTAAAAGAGCGACTAAAAAAAGGCATCAAGGTAAACAGAATAATGATCGATCAAAGCGCCACGCTGATGACGCTACGAAAACTGCTTAATCCCGAATACTTTACTGTTTTCGTAGTTGTCGACGACGATATGAGACAGAGGGAAATTACGGAATCCGAACTTGAAAGAATTTCGCTTAAGTATCCGCTTACGCTAAGCCTGAGAGAAGTTTTTATGGACAAAAATTTTGTAAACGTATGTAAATTTGCAAGACAATAGGGCGAATATCCGGTGTAGTAGGAACGCCGAGAACCGGCTATGCAAAATGCGGTACGAGCCGTGTGTAAAGTGCATTTTTTGAACAACGGTTTTTTAAAAGTGCAAGCCGGTTGATTTTTTAGATGACACTCTCAAATGCAATTCAAAAGGTTTTAGCGAAGGAAAGTTTCCCGGAATGGGCATCGGAATAATAAAGCGTTTATATAAAACGTTCCGCTATAAGTAAGGTTTTTATGCGGTGATATATAGCTTTTGACAATAAAAAACGCTTTACCTTTTTTGGATAAAGCATTTTTTTATTTTGTCGGTTTGTATTTTTAAGATAAAGCCGTTGTCGGTTTTTATAGTATTTAGAACAACGAGCTATACCCTTAAGATGCTTGTCGTTTGCTACCGCTCTTCTCTGAAGTACGGTATTCCCAACGCCTGCGGCGCTTGAAGCTCCTTATTGCTTTTTATAGAGGTGAGGACAAGCACCAATATGGTTACGACGTAGGGAAGCATTTTGTAAAGTTCTTCGCCCGATCCGCTTACCTTTATATAGCTCGAAAGAGAGTAGAGTACAGAGAATATAAACGATCCGAAGATAGCGAATAGGGGTTTCCAAAGTGAGAAAATAACCAAGGCTATGGATATCCAACCTATTGCAGATATAGTCAGACAGAAGTTGCTGTCGCCGCCTCTCGCTACGGGACCGAGGAAATATGCCGCTCCGCCAAGACCTGCGATTACGCATCCTATCAGTATCGCAGCATATTTGTATGCGGTTACGTTGATACCAACTGCGTCTGCAGCAGCCGGATTTTCGCCTATAGCTCGCAAGTTAAGTCCTACTCGGGTGCGTTTTAACACGATGTGAGCGACTATGGCTATAGCGAGAGCTAGGTAGACGTAAAAGCCGTAAGAGAAGAATAACTTTCCGAATACTCCGAGTTTACTCGCAAAAGGCAAGCTTTGAGAGATAATGTCGGAAGCGTTTGCAAGTTTACTGATCGTTTCGATATTGCTGAACTTGTCTACGATTACTTGAGCAAATCCTGCCCCGAAAGTGGTAAGCGCAAGTCCGGTAATATTTTGATTGCATCTGAGCGATACCGTAAGAAATGCGTATATGCCGCCGCCGAGCAGCGAGAAAAGTATAGAGAAGAGCATCGACATAAGTATCAACGCTAGCCAACTCGATGACGAGCATAGCGATGCACCCAATGCGCCGCCCATAGCGCCCATACACATGATTCCCGGAATACCGAGGTTAAGGTGACCTGCTTTTTCGGAAATGATTTCGCCTACGCAGCCGAACAAATAGCTTACGCCCCAAGTAATGGCGCTGACTACTATGTTAACCATTGTTGTCCTCCTTTTGCGGCGCAATCTCCGCTTGCTTTTTGTTTCGTTTGAACAGTCCTGCTATTTTACCGGTGAATACGGACAACTTTTCTTTTAGGTCCGATCTCAGTATGATACGATATTCGGTAAGGAAACTTCCCGCTATAACGAAGAAGTAAACGACGCCGATAATCATTTCGGGCATTGCGCCCGATTTAAGTCCGCTCATCATTGCCGCATGGCTTATGCCGGTGTCTACGAATGCAATAAAGAATGAGCTTGCGGCGGTGGCGACGGGATTGAATCCGCCTAACCACGCAGCCATTATCGAGGTAAAGCCCATATTGTTGTGAGAAGTTTTACCTATAGTATAGTCAAGTCCGCCGGCTTTGAGTAGTCCTACCAGACCGCATACCGCACCGGACACTATAAGAGTGCGGATAATTACCTTTTTGGTGTTAATACCTATATACTTTGCTGTATTTTCGCTTTCGCCGACTACGGTAAGCTCGTAGCCGTGTTTGCTTTTGTTTAAGTATACGTACATTGCTGCGGTAAGCAAAGCGGCGACGAGGATAAGGAGTACGAAAGGCTTGCCCAGTGTGGGAAGATGACTGTATGCAATCGTTCCGAGAGCGGTTTTAGTCAACACGCCGTTGCTGTCGGTAAGCCAAACGAACGTAAAATACGAAACTGTAAATTCGGCGATGTAGTTGAGCATGAGAGTAAAGAGAGATTCGTTAGTGCCGAAAAACGCTTTGAATATTGCGGGGATAAGCGCCCATATTATTCCGGCTGCGATGCTCGCTATTATCATAAGCGGTATAGTCAGCGCAACTGAACAGGTGGGACCGAGCGATCTCATTATTGCTATGCTTGCAAGCATGGACATCAACACCTGACCGTTTCCGCCCAAGTTCCAAAATTTCATTTTGAAAGCGGGTATGAGTGCCAATGCCACGAGAAGCAGCAGGGAGGTCTTTTGCATCGTAGTGTCAATACCTAACGAAAGTGCGCCCTGAAACACGTATCCGAGTACGGCAAAGGGGTTGGTTTTTGCAAATGCGGCGAAAAGAATACAACCGAATATCAAGGCTACCGCTACACAGCCGAGGCGAATGGAGAGCGATTTCCATTTGCCGATATCTTTGCGCTTTGCGATTCGAAGAAGCGGTTCTCGTTTAGATTTAGTGTTTTTCATTCCAATCTCCTTTGTTAATCGTGTTTTGTCATAAGCAAACCGATTTCGTTTTTGTCGGTGGTACGCGCGTCTACGATACCGGTGATTTTACCGTCGCTTATTACCATAATGCGGTCGCACAAAGCGATAAGCACGTCGAGGTCTTCGCCTACGTAGATGACGGCGGTTCCCTTTTCTTTTTGCCGATTGAGAAGGTTATATATGGTGTACGAAGAGTTTATGTCCAAGCCTCGTACCGGGTACGCTGCCATAAACACTTTAGGAGCGGAGCTAAGCTCTCTGCCGACAAGTACCTTTTGAACGTTGCCGCCCGACAGCTTTCGCACGGGAGTATCTATGGACGGCGTGACAACTTCTAATTCGTCTACGATTTCTTTGGCAAGAGCTTTGGGCTTAGCTCGGTTAAGGAACATGCCTTTGCCTTTTCTGTAGCTCCTCAGCATCATATTGTCGGTTATATTCATGTTGCCGACAAGTCCCATGCCCAATCTGTCTTCGGGGACAAAGGACAATTTTATGCCTAGATCTCTTATCTGCAGTGGCGTTTTGTCTTTGAGGTTGATTATTTCGTCTTCGTAAAAAAGTATTTTACCTTCGTCTACCAGTGTACGAATTTCCTTGTCCGATTTGTCTTTAAGATCGACCTTTTCGCCGTTCTCATAGTGGAACGCACCTTTCTTTGCTAAGTCTTTTACGTCCTTAAGCGTTTTATGAAAGAATGTAACCGGCTTATTTTTTTTGGGATTATGGAAGATTATTTCTCCGTTTTTGAGGTTGTGGAGTCCTGCGATGCTTTCGAGCAATTCCTTTTGACCGCTGCCTGCAATGCCTGCAACGCCGAGAATTTCACCCGATCTTATCGTAAACGAAACATCGTCGAGAACGGTTACGCCTTCGGAATTCTTTAGCGAAATATTATTGAGAATCAATCTGTCTTGAGGCTCTACCGGTAGGGATCGATTAATGTTCAGCGAAATTTTTTGTCCGACCATCATTTCGGTCAAAATATTTTCGTCTGCGTCCGAAGTCTTTATATCTCCGATATAGTGACCTTTTCTGAGCACCGCAACTCTGTCCGATATTGCCATAACTTCGTTTAATTTGTGAGTTATTATTATTATGGATTTACCGTCTTTTTTCATCTCTCTGAGTACGGCGAAAAGTTTTTCGGTCTCTTGCGGAGTAAGTACGGCGGTAGGTTCGTCCAATATAAGCAGTTCGGCGCCCCTGTAGAGAACTTTGATTATTTCTACGGTTTGTTTTTCTGATACCGACATGTCGTAAATCTTTTTCGTAGGGTCTATCGAAAATCCGTATTTAGCGGCAATCTCTTTTACCTTTTGATTGTTTTCGGCTTTACTCAGCGATTTTTCTTTGCAGCCAAGGATAATATTTTCGGTAGCGGTAAAGACGTTGATAAGTTTAAAATGCTGATGTATCATGCCTATTTTGTAGCCGAATGCGTCTTGCGGCGACGCTATATGAGCTTCTTCGCCGTTAATGTAAATATGACCTTCGTCGTGGTAGTAGATGCCGGAAATCATGTTCATCAAAGTAGTTTTTCCGCTACCGTTTTCTCCGAGCAAAGCCAAAATCTCGCCTTTGTTTACGGTGAGATTTATGTCTTTGTTGGCAACGGTACTGCCAAAATATTTACTTACGCCTTTTATTTCGAGCATCGGTGTGGCGTTGTTCACGGTGTTCCTCCCAAAAAATTGTATTTGATAAAAATCGACTAAGGCGGAGATATCTCCGCCTTAGTGAAAACGTTAGTTTAGTTGTCGATACAAATCGTCCATTTAGTTTAGTTGTTTGCAATGATGGTGATACCGTCGATGTCTACCTCGAAGTAGGGAGCCGAACGGAATTCGCTTTCTGCAAAGTACTTGATTCCGGATTCGGTAGTTTTAATAACTACGGTGTCGGGAGTGAAAGCTGCGTCGTCGTTAACGTTTGCCATAAAGTTGTCTACGAGAGATGCTCCGTTAACGGTGAAGGTGCTGAGGTCGAATACCTTAAGAGAGCCATTCAAAAGTTTAGCCTTAACTTCGTCGATCTTTGCCTGGGTGTTAGCTGCGGCAGCTGCGCCGAGTTCGGTAAGAACTACGCTGCCGGTGCTGATGTTGCCGGTCCAATCGGTGGGAAGAGCTTTGCCGCCGGTAACTGCGTCAATCATAAGTTCGAAGTACGGCTGCCAGTTGATTCTGGAAGATACGATGAAGGTCTTGGGGCAGCTTGCTGCGGTGCTTCCGTTGTAGGAAACGTTGGGAACTTCGGCTGCTTCGCAAGCGTTGGGAGCACCCATAGAGTCTGCGTGCTGGCTGATAATTGCGCAGTGCTGTTCGCTGATAAGATAGTTAGCGGTGTTTAGTTCTTTATCCATGGAGTACCATTCATTAGTAAATTTAACTTTCATGACAACGTTGGGAACAATGGATCTAACTCCAAGGAACCAAGAGGTATATCCGGATTTAACTTCGGCATAGGGATAAGCGCCTACGTAACCGATTTTGATGTTTTCGCCTTCTTTCATAGCGTCGGTGATCTTGTTAGCTGCGATCATTTCCTGAAGTTTGAGACCTGCAGCTACGCCGGCAAGATAACGACCTTCGTAGATAGAAGCGAAAGCGTTATGGAAGTTAGGCAAGTTTTCGGTATGAGCTTTTACACCGGTAGCGTGGCAGAACTGAACTTCGGGATACTTTTTAGCAACCTCGAGCATGCTGTCTTCGTGACCGAAGCTGTCGGCAAATATTGCTTTGCATCCGAGCTTAACGAACTGTTCTGCGGTGTCTTTGCAATCGCTGCCTTCTTCGTGTACACCGGTCTTGATGATCCACTGACCTTTCTTAAGGCCCTTAGCTTTGCATGCAGCTTCGAATGCGTCGATGAAGTTCTTGTCGTAAGTCGACGATTCGTCGTGAAGACAAATAAGACCTACGATAGGTGTCTCGCTCGTGCAAGCCGAGATGGTGGTAACCATACCGAAGACTACTGCGATAGACAGTACAAATGCCAAAATCTTTTTCATTTTTTCCTCCGTTGCCTTTTATACGTTTAGGCAATATTGATTTATTATGTTCCCCCGAGGGAGTAACACCGATTCAATGAGCAAGAGAAATAAAAAAACAGGTCGAGAGTCCCCAAACCTGTTGTCAATAAAATGCGAAAAGACGTGAGCGAAAAACGCTCGTGCTTAGTTTGAATCAATAGTCGTAACTGGTCGGCGTTACGGTAGAAACATTCGGGCCATCTATCCGAAACTATATTGACACATATTCGGTTGCTGCAATTGTATTATACAAGACCTAAATGCCGTTGTCAATCGTTTTCAGCCGACTTTTAAAAGTTTTTTTGTATATTTATTTTGTCATTAGCGACAAAAGACTACTTCATTGTCCGTCATGGACGCTATGCGAGCAAGCGATACTATCCTTACTCCGAGCTTTCGTAATTTGTCTCCGCCGCCTTGAAAGGCTTTTTCTATGGCTATTCCGCAGCCTACGACCGTTGCACTTGCCTGAGCGCAAATATCGATAAGACCTTTAAGAGCTTCGCCGTTTGCGAGGAAGTCGTCTATAATAAGCACTCGATCGGCAGGGGAAAGAAACTTTTTGCTGACTACCACGTCGTTGGTGTTGCCGTGAGTAAAAGAATGTACGGACGCTTTGTACAGATCCGAGGATGCAATATTGGAGGAAACGTGTTTTTTTGCAAATACGAGAGGAACTTCGAATTCGAGGGCTACCGGGGTCGCAAGGGCTATGCCGCTCGATTCTATAGTAAGTATCTTGTTTACGTTTTCGTCGCAAAAAGCTTTTTTCCATTCTTTTGCCATCTCGGACGCAAACTTGACGTCTACCTGATGGTTAAGAAACGCATCTACTTTAAGAACGCCGCCTGCCAAAACTTTACCTTCCGTCAGTATTTTTTGTTCTAACTCTTTCATAACAGCTCCTTTTAACTTACTAATTGTACAAAAAAAAACAAGTTTATGTCAAACAATTAAGACTTATTGCGAAAAATCCCGGCGGGGCAGAGCAAAGTTGACGTTTGTACTGTTTCGGACTTGCAAAATTCGTTTGGTTGTGTTATATTATATAAAGAAACTTATTTGTGCGTATGGCGGAGATGATATTATGAATATTTATGACGTAATAACCGATGATCCCATAAAAGTGGAGCAATTTGACGCAGCATGCGTTTCGCTTTCTAAGTCTAGGTATATTTTGGCAGAGAGCAAAATCAAAGCGGTACTGAAAATCGTTGCTACCAGCAGTTTGCTTCAGAATGCTTTGGCGTCTGCGCTCAAAGGATTCGATTACGGATTCGAAGCTAAACTTTTTGCCGAAAGCGGAACTTTGCCGTCCGGCAAAAAACTTGCGGCTTTTGTGTTTTGCCTTTTTGCGGACATCGATAGCGGCGAAGTAAGTCTCGGGGACTTTTTGGAAAAGTTTTACGGAAGCGATATGAATGCGGCGTATTTCAGCTTTTGCAGCGAAATGGTAGTGCCGTTTATGAAAGAAACGGACGAATTGCTCAAAGGTAATCATTCCGAAATTTCTAAGGTCAAAGAGTGTGTGAAAGTGTTGATGGAAAAGATAAACGGAAGCGAGGATTTTACTGCAGGCGAAAAAAACGATTTGTGCTATATGTGCGATTCGCTTCTTGGCAATATTGCTGACAAAAACGCAGCCAAGGCAATAATAATAGGGCTCAGAAGATCGCTAAGAAAAGACGTTTTCGATCCGTATCTCGATTACCTTTCCGCTTACGCAAACGCTTAACACAAATCTTGATTTGCGTAAGTTTGTAGGGGTAAACGCAGCCGATAATGCTTTTACGAAAAATTCGATGAATATAGCTGAGTATACTTAAATAACGATTTATTAATTGCGACTTTTGCGATAATCGGCAAAGTCGTAATTTTTTATGCAAAATGCGGTATCGGTTTTATTTCGGTTGACAGAGCGGCGCACATAAGATACAATATAACATATGTTGTATAACAAACGTTTTAAGGAGAATATCAAATGCCGCCAAAGCCTAAGTGTACTAAGGAACAAATAGTGAAAGCAGCGCTTAAACTGGTAAGCGAAAGAGGAGAGAAAGCCTTAACGGCGAGAGAACTCGGCAAAAAACTCGGCAGTTCGTCTTGTCCTATTTTTACTGCGTTGGGAAGTATGGACGAGCTTGTCAAAGAAGTTGAAAAAGAAGGTATGCGAGTTTTTAGCGAATATATTGCTAAAGGACAAAATTATTCGCCGGTCTTTAAAGCCGTCGGTATAAAGATGTTGGAATTTGCCGGCGATAATCCGAATTTGTTTAAATTTTTGTTTGTGCGGGACATAAGTCGATGCGAAAATCTTCAGTCTATAATAAACGAGCTTGGCGAGATGCGGGCTATATGTATCGAAGCCATAAAAAAAGATTATGAGCTCGGCGAACAGGACGCTCAGACGCTTTTTGTCAGCGAGTACATATATTGTTACGGACTTTCGGTACTTATAGCTACCGGCAAGTGGTCGTTCGAATTCGAAGAGGCGTGCGACTTGCTGGGATTTCAGTTTGTGTCTGCGCTTAGTTTGCTTAAGTCAGACGCACCTCGGATAAAGACGCCGACGCCGCAGCCGAAATGTAAAAAATAACACCACTATGTAACGAAAAGGATATAACGTATGGTAGAAAATGATACTATTATTGAAATTAAAAATTTGACGAAAAGCTTTGGCGAAGTTAAAGCGGTTAACGGAATTTCGCTGAAGGTAAATAAAGGAGAGCTGTTTGCCTTTTTGGGAGTAAACGGAGCAGGCAAGTCTACGACTATAGACATCATGTGCGGGTTGCTGGCGAGGGACGGCGGAAAAGTCGTAATCGACGGCGTTGACATCGATGACGATATGAAAGCCGTTTCTTCGAAAATAGGCGTTGTATTTCAGAATTCCGTCTTAGACGGCGTGCTTACCGTTAGGGAGAATTTGATATACAGAGCTGCCTTGTACGGAATTTACGGAACCCAAGCCAAAGAAAAGATAGCTGCGCTTGCCGAGGAATTGGAATTTACGGATTTTCTCGATCGAAGGCTTAGTCGTCTTTCAGGGGGACAACGCAGACGAGCCGATGTGGCGAGGGCGCTTATAAACGATCCGTCGGTTTTAATACTTGACGAACCGACTACAGGATTGGATCCTCAGACGAGAAAGACGATGTGGAAAGTTATCGGGCAGATGCGTCAAAGAAACGACATGACAGTCTTTTTGACCACTCATTATATGGAGGAAGCCGCAGACGCAGATTACGTCGTTATCCTCGATTCCGGCAAAGTCGTAGCAAAAGGAACACCGCTTCAATTAAAAAACTCTTATGCGGGTGATTATATTACTTTGTATGGAGTAAGCGAGGATGACGTCAAAAAGCTCGGTAAAGAATACGTCGGACTTAGAGATGCTTATAGGGTAAGGGTGGACGACACCAAGCAGGCGACCGAGTTGATATTGGCGTATCCGTCGCTTTTTGTCGATTACGAAGTGGAAAAGGGCAAAATGGACGATGTATTCTTGGCTGTAACAGGCAAAAAATTGGGAGGCAACGTATGAAAGCAAAAGCATTTATCGCTTTGACAAAACGAAATACCAAAATGTTCTTTAAAGATAAAGGGATGTTTTTTTCCTCGCTTGTTTCGCCGCTGATACTGCTGATTTTGTATGCGACGTTTTTGTCGGATATATATAAAGACAGTTTCAACGCATCTTTGTTGCGTGCCGGTGTCGAGCTTCCGAAAAAAATAATAGACGGCACGGTCGGAGCTCAGCTTTTTTCATCCCTGTTAGCCGTATCTTGCGTAACCGTTGCGTTTTGTTCTAATTTGCTTATGGTTCAAGACATAGCGAGCGGAACAAAAAAAGACTTTTTCGTATCGCCTCAGGATCGAAGAGTGTACGCATTCGCATACTACTTTTCTTCGCTTATCACTACGCTCATTATAACGCTTACGGCGACGTCGGCGTGTTTTGCGTATATAGCGATTGTCGGTTGGTATATGTCGGTTACCGACGTATTGCTTGTGCTTAGCGACGTGTTGTTGCTGACGATGTTCGGCGTAGCTCTTTCGTCTGTAGTAAACGTATTTTTGCGCACTAACGGTCAGGCGTCTGCCGTAGGCACCATAGTGTCCGCAGCATACGGATTTATTTGCGGAGCATATATGCCGCTAAGTTCGTTCGACGACGGCTTGCGTAACGCTTTGTCTTGTCTGCCCGGAACTTACGGTACTGCGCTTTTGAGACGACATTCGATGAATGGCGCATTAAGAGAAATGGGCGAATGCGGTATACCTACAGAGGTAATAGAAAGTATAAAAGACAGCGTCGATTGCAATATTGTGTGTTTCGGAAACCGTGTGGATACTTGGGTAATGTACACGGTGTTTGTAGGAGCGATAGCATTACTTGTCGTAGCATACGTTATTATCAACAAATACCGTAAGGGTGCATACGAAAATAAGTAACGTATGCGAATTTTTGCGGAATATCTTGTAAGGGGAGATAAAAATATGTCAAAAAAAATTTGCTCGATAATAGGTAAATTGCTTGCCGTGATTGTTATCGCAGTAATTGTCACAGCGGCTGCCGGCTGTTATTTTTATGACAAGAGTCTGGTTACGTATGAGTATTATTCGGAAGAAGGATACGAAATAGGCGGAGTTATTACAAGTTCGGAAAAGATTACCGAGGCGGAAATAGATTGGCGTGTAGGCGACATACAGATAAAGTGCGGTGACAAAATCGATGGATTTGAAAGCGGCGAAAAACTTGAATCCGACAAAAGGATGAGATGGAAAGTAAACGATGGCAAATTGACCGTCAGGTTTTGGCGTCCATCGTACGTTGCAAGGATAGAACACAGCGACAAAGATCTTACCGTTACCCTTCCGCAGGGCATAGACTTAAAAGTATCTTGCGTTGCGGGTACCGTAAAGATCGACGATGACATTCAAGCAGGTAACATTAATCTCGAAAGTACGTCAGGATCGGTTAAATGCGATTCGATTTTCTCTACCGGTAGAGTTTCTTTAAAATCTACATCCGGTTCCGTAAACGCTGAAAACATCACTGCAAAGATTATAAAGCTAAAGTCTACGTCCGGTTCGGTTAAGTGCGGCAACGTCAAAGCCGAATCTGTGGACGCTCGGTCCACATCCGGTTCGGTACGACTGGATAACATTGCCGCAGATGAGGTGAAACTCGATTGCACCTCCGGAAACATTGTTTGTAAAAAGGTCGAAGCCAAAGAGATATTGGCGCAAAACACGTCGGGCAGAATAACGATAGACGAAGTCTCAGGCTGTACGCAGGTAGAAATCGACGCTACCAGCGGCGACGTTGAAATCGGTCTTAACGAATGCGCTTCGGTAATCATCGCTGCCGGCAGCGGCGACGTTACCGTAACACTGCGTAGCGGTTATACCGTGTACTACCATACTTCAAGCGGTGAATTTTCTACGACTGCGCAGTTTACGGATAAAGACGGTCGGAAAGTTTTCGGCGACGGCAAAAATTCACTTGAAATAGAAACGTCGAGTGGAAACATAGAAATAAGATAACGTATTATTGTTTTTTAGACCGTTGTTAATTATTTTCAGGCGAGATAACGTAATTATTAAAATCGTAACGCTATAATTTATTGACAACGGCACTGTTTTGTTGTATAATCGACTTAATAAAAATTCGGAGGAAAAAAACATGACATTAATATCTTCTGTAACTCAGTGGGTATGGCCCATCGTCATAGCGTTGGTAGTAATTTTGGTGCTTGCCATCGTTATATGGTGGATAAAGACTAGAAACGCATTCGTAATGCTCTCGCATAACGTGGAAGAAGGATTTTCGACGATAGACGTTTCCCTTAAAAAGCGTTATGACCTTATACCTAACCTCGTTGAGACGGTTAAGGGTTACGCTACTCACGAAAAGGAAACTCTTTCTGCCGTTATGAGTGCCAGAAGCATGGCTCTTAACGCAAAATCGCCCGATGAGAAAATTGCCGCAGAAAAACAACTCGGCGGCGCTATTCGCAACATCATAGCAGTTGCCGAAGCGTACCCTCAGCTCAAAGCCGATGCGCAGTTTATTATGTTGCAGCAACAGCTTGCTACTTTGGAGAACGAAATTTCGCAGCACAGAAAGTATTATAACGGCGTTGTAAAGCAGTTTAACAACAAATTGCTGATGTTCCCGTCCAACATTGTAGGTAAGGCCATGCATCTCGAAAAGAAACCGTTCTTCGAAATTGAAGAAGCGCAGAGAGAGAACGTTCAGGTTAAGTTCTGATAAACTTTCATGTGGAAAAAATATAGAGTTTTAATTATAATTCTAGTGGTTATAGCGGTAGTCTTTTCGGCTATCGTTATAGCCTTTTCTGTTTTTACTTCGTCGCAGGAATATGAGAAAATCAACAATCCGTTCGAGTCGATGGGGGTAGATAACGGTTACAGAATAGTCGAAGCAGATTATAAAATCAACGTAGGCGATGACAGAGTTGCGTTGGTTACCGAAAGCATCACCGTTGCTTTTTATCAGACGAGTCACGGCATCGTTAGGTATCTGGCTACGAGCAAAGGCGAGCAATACAGCGACGTCACGGTTACGGGTGACGATTACTTCGTTACTGCCGAAGGCGGCTTTATTTGCGTAAATACGGGCAAACGTTACGGCGGACCGACGTATTCCGGCGGTGAAATCAAGAGCTATACCATTACATATAGTATCGTTCCGCCCACAAACACCGCTCGGAGCACCAATTATTACATGAACGTCGTTCCGTACGGTTGGTCAACGTCGCAGGAAAACGTTTCTTTGTCCGTTACAATGCCGTACACGATAAAGGACGTGCAATTGTTTGCCGGTGAGTACGGTTCGACGAACACTTACAACGGAAGCAACCTGAGTGTAAGCGATAAGGTTCTTACCTTTTCGATAGCTAAACTCAACCCGTTCCAAGGTGTGACGGTGGATATCGAAACTGGTACGAGATTCTCTTTGCCGTTCTCGACAGGAGGATTACTTGCGCTTATATTCGCCATCATTGCGATAGCGGCACCGTTGCTTATAAAAAACCTTACAGTCTCGGATAGACCTGTTGTGGAAGTGGTTAATGCCGCTCCGCCGTCCGAGGACGGTCACGAATTGGATCCGGCAGAGATGGGATTTTTGATTGACGGAAAATGCGACGTGGGCGACATAACGGCAATGATATTTTACTTTGCGTCAAAGGGGTATCTCGATATAGAGGATGTTGACGGCGACGCCGTTCTTATTCGTAAGGAGATAGATCCGTCGGCTCCGCAGCATCAACTAACCATTTATAACGGTTTGTTTAAAAGCGGTCCCAGGGTTACGGCAAAGCAATTAAAAGATAAATTCTACTCGACGGTAGATAAAGCATCTTCACAGATAAGTTCGAACTACAAAAAGCGCTTGCATGAGAGCAAAACAGACGGAAAAAGCTTTTTGACTATGATTTTGTCGTTAGCGTCTATGTTGGTACTTACGATCATCTTGGGACTTAGGTTAAATCCGTCCGTTATTTCGATTTTTTCGTTGAAGAATTTCCTGCCGATGGTAGTGGGAATGGGCGTTATGTTCGGAGTCGGAAGAACGATGTACGATCTCAAGGCAAAACACGAATTCGGTTTTTATCGTAACGTTATCATTGCAGTGTTTACGGTGTCCGCAGTAGCGGGATTTGTTTTGACTCTCGCATTTTCTTTCTTCGGCGGCTTTATGCCGTTCTATGGTGGCGTTGCGTGCTATGCGGCGGCTTTTATGGCTGCATTTGTATGCGGAACGACTAGAAAGCGTACCGAGTATTTTGCATATACGCTCGGTCAAATCAAAGGATTTAAAAATTTCCTTACGGCAGTAGACAAGGAACGTATGATTGCGCTTATAGACGAAAATCCGCAATATTATTACAATGTATTGCCGTACATTAACGTGCTTGGTATAGACGATAAGTGGGCGGATAAGTTCTCTGCAATCAAGATACCGCCTGCGCTGTTCTATGTCAATGCGGGAGTCGATGCCGGCGACGTGTTCGACATTATAGTCTTTAACAGATTGGTAAACAATACATTTTCTTCTTACAAAAAGGCCATGAGTTCCAGACCGCAGCAAAAAGGCGGCGGTAAAGGTATATTCGGCGGTAAGGGCGGCTTCGGAGGTGGCTTCGGTGGAGGCGGCTTCGGCGGAGGCGGCGGCGGAAGAAGATAAAAACAACCAAACTTCAAGTATGGTAGGAGCGGGGCGGTTATGCTCCGTTCCTATTTTTGTGTAAATATAAGAGTTTAACCGAAGGTTTGTGTTCCGTAGGGAGAACATGGAATACCAATTAAAAGCGGATGCGCTGAAACCTACAAGTCAAAATTAAATAGAAAATGGGTTGCGTCGGGTTTTATGAAAAGCTTTTTCTTTTAATCGGAACTTAGAATTTTGTGTGAATTTTCAGGAAAAAAGACATTATTTATTGCATTATCACAAATTTTATGTTATATTACTATCGGACGAATGATAGAGGTATTCGATGTTAGAAAGAGTTTATCAAAGTATAATGAGATTAGGACGAAGGTTTATAAGATTCTCGGTACCTAAGGTTTATTACGCCGCCGAAGAGTTTGCGGGATTCATTAAAGGATGCGGAGTTAAAAAAGCGTTGATAGTGACGGGGAATTCCGTGCACAACAAGCATAAACTTACCGAATCTCTTATAAAATCTCTTAAGGAACACGAGGTGGAAGCGGTTGTTTTTTCGGAAGCAAAAGTTAATCCGACGGTAGAGCAGGCTGAATATGTAGCTCGTTTGTTTATCGATTTCTCCTGCGACGGATTGATCGGGTTCGGCGGCGGTTCGGCGATGGATCTCGCTAAAGCGGCTGCGTGCAGAGTCAGCAGACCGGATAAGTCGTTTTCCTCCCTTAAGGGAATGTTGAAAGTCAAAAAAATGACTGTGCCGTTGTTTGCAGTGCCGACCACTGCCGGAACAGGCAGCGAAACGACTATTTGCGCAGTTATAACCGATGCCGAAAATAAAGATAAGTATGCGATAAACGATCCCGTTATTACGCCGCTTGCAACGTTATTGGATGCGGAGCTTACCGTATCGCTTTCGCCGTCACTGACAGCGCAAACCGGGATGGACGCTCTTACACATGCAATTGAGGCTTATATCGGGCGGAGCGGAACGAAGGAATCGGACGAATATGCGATTAAGGCGGTAAAGAGTATATTTGAAAATTTGCAAATCGCCGTGGCAAACGGAAGCGATAGGGTTGCACGAAAAAACATGTTGACCGCATCGTTTGAAGCGGGAATAGCTTTTTCCCGGGCGTATGTGGGTTACGTACACGCTTTGGCTCATGCTATAGGCGGTTATTACGGTACGCCGCACGGTCTGTGCAACGCAGTCTTGCTTCCGTATGTACTGAAAGCTTACGGGAAGTCGGCGCAAAAGAAGTTGAATATTTTGGCAAAGGCAATAGGTTCCGACGATTTTATCGATTCGGTAAGCAAATTGTCCGAAAAAATAGGCATACCTAAAAAGCTGAAAGTAAGAGAGAAAGATTTAGATGAGTTGGCATTGCATGCGGACAAGGAAGCAAATCCCCTTTATCCGGTGCCTAAGATTTTTCGTAAAAAACAATTGAAAGAAATTTTGATTCAGGCGACGGAGGTCGAATGATATGACTTTATCTATTATTGCTCTTGCCATGTGCGCTCCGCTAACTATGGCGTATATATGGCAGAGAATAAAAAAGACGGACGTAGCAAGCGCAATTATGCTTAAGGCACTTATTTCGCTTTTGGTTGTTTTGGCTGCGGTGCTTGCGGTGGTGAATAATTTTGGAAGAGAAAACATCTACATTTTGGGCGGATTGATATGCTGCTTGGTAGGCGATATTCTGTTAGAGAATAAGGTGTTTTATCCTGCGGAAGGACGGTATCTTTTCGGTGGGTTGTCTGCGTTTTCGGTAGGACATGTATTTTATATTTTATCGATAGGCGAATACGTGACTACTATCGTTACCATAATTGCCGCTGCGGTGAGCTGCTTTTTGATAGCAGTTACGTGGTTTTTGGGTATCAGATTAAAAAACCTCACTTTTTCCGCTACGATATATGCCTTTGTGATAACGCTGTTTATAGCTACGGCAATAAACGGTCTTGCATTTTCTTCTCCGAGAATGATTTTGCTTAGCGTGGGTTCGATTTTATTTGCGCTGAGTGATTCACTACTTACTCTGATATATTTCAAGGATTGCGATACGCCGCCTTTTGTAGCGGCAAACTATGTTTTGTACATTATAGCGCAAATTTGTATTTGCGTAACTACCATTATATAACGGCTTAGCCGATACAGGAGGTTTATTATGAAAGTTTCACAGCTCCCTTACGAGAGATTTGACTGTGTAAAAGGCGCAAAGGATATATACGAATGCGTTGACGGCATAAAGCGAGCTAATAACGTCGAAGAAGTTATCGCTTGGCATGATAAGGCAGTGGAAATTGTTTCGCATTTTTCCACTATGGCGTCGCTCGCCAATATGCGTTTTACGTTAAACACGTTTGACGAATTTTATCTCAAGGAAAAAACTTATTACGACGAGCAGTCGCCGGAGTTTTCGCTTGCATATAACGAGATTGGCAAAGCTATGCTTCAAAGCAAGTTCATAGACGAGCTTAAACGCAAACTCAATCCGTTGATTTTTGAAAAATATCGCATTATGGAAGCTTCGTCGGATCCGAGAATAGTGGAGGATAAACAAAAAGAATCAGCTATTTGCGTGGAGTACAATCAGCTTATGAGCGGCATGTCTTTTGAATTTAAAGGTAAAGAAATGCCGTTGTCGGTCTTGAGAGGATATTTCGGCAGCAGCGATAGGGAAGAACGCAAAGCCGCTTGCATAGCTTTGGGCAAGGGATTAGCCGAGCATAAGGCGGAACTTGACGACATTTACGACAGGCTTGTTAAAGTGCGTGATGCACAGGCAAAAAAATTAGGATTCGACAATTACGTTAAATTGGGCTACCTGAATATGGAACGTATGGATTACGACAGAGATATGGTAGAGCAGTTTAGACGTAACGTTGTCGAAAAACTCGTTCCGGTTATCTGCAAACTCAAAGAAGAGATAAAAAACAAGCTCGGCATAGACGAATTTATGTTTTATGACGATGCGGTTTCTTTTGTGGACGGCGAACCGAAGCCGAAACTCGATAAAGAAGGCATCTTTAAAGCGGCACAGGAAGCTTACGACGAAATGGACGAGGAGATAGGAAAATTTATGCGTTCGATGCAAGAGGACGAGGCTTTTGACGTCGATTCGCGTAAAGGCAAATGGGGCGGCGGATATTGTACGAACTTCTCCGATTTTAAGCAGACGTTTATACTTGCCAATTTCAACGGATCGTCCGATGATATCGACGTGGTAACCCACGAATTCGGACATGCACTTGCCATGAATTATGCGTTTGACGGAGATCCGGAGTTGTTTATAGGCGGCAACGAAACAGCCGAATGTCATTCCATGAGTATGGAATTTTTGGCTTGGCCGTTTATGGATAAATTCTTTGACGAACCGCAAAAATATAAGTTTAAACACCTCATGTCGTCTCTCAGTTTTATTCCTTACGGCTGCATTGTGGACGAATTCCAGCATATCGTATACGAGAATCCGCAACTTACGCCCAAGGAGCGAAATGAAGTTTATCTTAAGCTCGAACATAAGTACAGACCTTATTTGAGCTTTAGCGGATTGCCGTATCTCGAAGAAGGTACGAGATGGCAGTATCAAATGCATATTTTCGAAAGCCCGTTCTATTATATAGATTATTGTCTTGCTCAAACGATAGCGTTGTCGTTCCTGGTGGCATCGAGATACGATTATAAGGACGCATTGAGAAGATATAAGGAGTTTGCAGAAAAGGGTGGCAGAGTGCCTTTCGGCAGACTTTGCAAAGAGGCCGGGTTCTTGTCCCCGTTTGAAAAAGGCGCACTCGATAAAGTTGCAGCCGAGATTCCGCAAATTCTTAAGGAGCTTAATTAAATGGACGAACAGGAAGAAATTTTCGATATGAACGACGCTGAAAAGGACGACAGACCCTATAAGCGAATCCCTAACGATTTAAAGGTGATTAAATGTCCTAAATGCGGCGAAGAAATGCCGTCTACAGTTTCGACTTGCGTAAATTGCGGTTGTTATCTGAAAGAGGACGAAAAACCGTCTTACACTCCGATGAGCACGGACAAAATTAAGAAGATAAGATTTATCGTCGGCGTAGTTTGCATCGTTGCGTTTATAGTTTTGTACGTGTTTGTGCTTAAAAAATAATTATTGGTCTAATGTTTAAAAACGATACGAGATTCTCGTATCGTTTTTTTTTGCGTCGTGGATAAAAAAGCGATAGCCGTAAACGGTTTAAAGCGATAGACAGGAGCAATCGATATGACGTTATGCGCAAAACATATTTCTTGTCGCTGCCGGTGTATAAAACTCGAAACAATCGGGAAAAGCATATAATTTTATATTATGCGCAATGCTTCGGACGGAACGAATCCGTTTGGGATGTATCCGGAAAAATCGAGGCAATTTATTCTACCGTAACGGATTTTGCAAGGTTGCGCGGTTTGTCTATGTCGCAACCTCGATGGAGAGCGGCGTAATATGATATTAGCTGGCATGCGACCGTTGCAAGAAGCGGAGAGTAAAAGTCGGCTGCCGGGAGTTTTATGGTTATGTCGCAACAGTCAAGTTCGTAGGAACTTATTCCTATAGTAAAAGCGCCTCGCGCCTTGACTTCCAAAATGCTGCCGCTCGTTTTGTTTAAAAGCTCTTTGTTGGTTGCAATCGCTATTACAACGGAGCCTTTTTCTATCAGCGAAATAGTACCGTGTTTTAGCTCTCCTGCGGGATAGCAATCGGCATGTATGTACGAGATTTCTTTTAGTTTAAGTGCGCTTTCTTTGGCGGCTGCATAGTCTGCGCCTCTGCCTATAAAGAAAACGTTTCGCTTGGATGCTATAAGTTCGCCGATATATTTCAACACATTGCTTAACTTAAGCGTTTGCGCTACGGATTGCGGAATCGCTTCGAGAGAGCGCAGGAATCCGGTCGGTTTTCCGAGCATGTTGTAGGCGATAACGTAAAGGTTTATAAGCTGCGTAGTGTATCCTTTGGTGGTGGCTACTGCGATTTCCGGTCCGGCGTACGTATAAAACGGACGGGCGGTGCGAGCGAGAGTGCTTTTTCGGACATTAACAATGCAAGCTGTTTTGCATTTGTCTTTCGCCATGTTAACTGCGCCTATAGTGTCTGCGGTCTCACCGCTTTGGCTGATGGCGATAAGAAGGTCGGACTGTCTTATTATCGGATTACGGTATCTGAATTCGCTTGCGATGTCGGCATTTACTCTTGTGCCGGTAAGCGACTCTATAACGTATTTTCCGGTTAGCGCCGCATGATATGCCGAGCCGCATCCGATAAGATGAATATTGTTGATTTGGTTCAAAAACTCGCACTTGTCTTTTATCGAATGATTTAAAGTATCGGCTAAGGCGTCCGGTTGCTCGAAAATTTCTTTCAGCATATAATGCGGATAAGCGGATTTGTCGCAAGCGTCAACTTTACATTTCCATTCGAATATTTGCGGCTGTATTTTTTTGCCGTCCGAAAAAAAGCTTACCGTATCGGAAATTTCGGCGATTTCGTCTTCCATAATAACGAATTTGTCCGTTTTATCCGAAAACGCCGTGAGATCGGACGAGACGTATGTTTCGCTGCGAGAGAGCCCGATTACTAGCGGACTGTCTTTTTTTGCCGCATATATTTTGCCGTCGTAAGTAAGCATAGCTATCGCATACGAACCTTGAAGTTTATTAAGCACCGCCGAAAACGTTTTTAATTCGTTGCCGTCAAATAAGTCGTCCATAAGGACGGCTATAACTTCGCTGTCCGTTTCGGATCGAAAAACGTAGCCTTTTTGTGCCAACTCGTGTTTTAGAGAGTCGAAGTTTTCTATTATACCGTTATGTACAATGGCGAACTTTCCGCTCGGCGACAAATGCGGATGAGCGTTTGTTTCGGTGGCTGCGCCGTGTGTAGCCCATCGAGTATGTCCGATGCCGCAGTTACCGCATAGTGATTTTGTCAGTGGCGAAAGATTAGTGATACGTCCTTTGGTTTTTACGACGTTTATGCCGTTTTCGAGCGTGGCTATCCCGGCGGAGTCGTAGCCTCGGTATTCTAAATTTTTAAGCCCCTTAAGCAGTATGGGCGCAGCTATCGACCGTCCTTTGTATCCGACAATACCGCACATAAGTTCTCCTTGTTACGTTGCCTTCTTAAAGTTTTTCAATATGGCAACGATTACCGAGGTTATTGCCAAAGCGGCAAATGCCCATAGTATGATATTAATATATTCGCTCAGCAGCGTAGATATGAACGCTATTATTATGCAGGCAATTAAATTGCCGGCAATGACGGAGGCTACCGAGCGGATATAGCTGAGTCCGAGAACGGACGCAATGGCGCTTCCGGTCCATACTCCCGTGAGCGGCAACGGAACGGCAACGAAAGCGCACAAAGACAAAGCGGCTTTGTCATAATTTATTTTTTGACTTTTGATTTTAAAAATGTTTAAAATTCGTTGCGACAGTTTGCCAAAAACTTTTGATTGCGACAGTTTATTCATTATCGGCAAAAAACAGGCGCAAAGTAATAATGCGGCTGCGGACGAACCGAGAAAAGAATAAAAAGTAGCGGCGGCAGTGCTCATTCCGTATTTTATACCTAGCGGCAATGCGATTCGAGCTTCCGCTATAGGTAAAGCCGCAAGTAGCATAACAACAATAGGCGTAGCTATTCCGATTTTTTCCAGACTGTCAAAAATATTTATTGCCCATTCGTTCATTCACAACGGTCTTCCTTTTTTCATAGTATATGTTGTATATCGAAATTAATTACATAGGGAGAGGAAATGAAGTATTTTGGAACGGACGGAATCAGGGGCGTTTACGGTCGGACGATTACCGAGCAGCTCGCATTCAAAATAGGTCTTGCGGCTGCTTACCTGTGCGGCGAAATAATAGTGGCGAGAGATACGAGGGTAAGCGGTAAGAGTCTGAGCGACGCCTTAATAAGCGGTTTGGTCAGAGGAGGTGCGGACGTCGTCGATATAGGCGTTATGCCCACTCCGGCATTATCGTATTTGTGTCGAAAAAGGTCGATGTACGGGATAATGGTAACTGCTTCGCACAATCCGCCTTCTTATAACGGGTTTAAGTTTTTTATGCGAGACGGATACAAACCTTCGCCGAATTTTGAAACCGCAATAGAGACCTGTTCGCCGTCTTATGCCGGCGGAGGTAAAAAAAGAGAGGAGAATGCAATCGAAGAATACTGCGAGTATGCGGCAAGCGGGTTTAATTTGAGAGGAATAGAGGTTGCATTGGACTGCGCTTACGGAGCGACGAGCGAAATAGCTCCGGTTATTTTTGAAATGGCAGGTGCAAAAGTAGTTAAGTTGTCTTGCTTAACGGACGGCGAAAAAATTAACGTGGAGTGCGGTGCGACCGATCCGCATCTTATAGTCGGCAAAAAGCTCGCTTTTGCGTTTGACGGGGACGGAGATAGGGCAGTAATGGCGAGCGACGGAGATATCGTGGACGGTGACAGCGTTTTGTATTCGCTGTTTTGTCTGACTAAGCCTACCGGCGTAGTCGGCACCGTTATGAGTAATTCGGCGCTTAGTCGTGCGATTATAAACGACGGAGGAAAATTCGTCGCTACTGCTGTGGGCGACCGAGCCGTGGCTTTTGCGATGCGGCGGCTGGGATATGAGCTCGGGGGCGAAAAAAGCGGGCACTACATAATTTCGCCTAATCGAAGCGGCGACGGTATTTATTCGGCGTTAAGACTTTGTACATCAAAAGTGCGGCGGCTCGATCTTTTGCCTTGTCGGGAATTCAGCGTGGACGGCGGCGACGCAGAAGGGGCTGCCCGAAAGTTTGTAGTTAAGGACGCAAGAGTGGTGATACGACGCAGTGGCACCGAACCTAAGGTGAGAGTTATGGCAGAATGCGAGAATGAAGAAAAACTTGACGAACTTTGCTCTCGGATAAAAAATTATTTGGAGGAAAAATGAATTTAGCGGTTGTATTCGGAGGAAAATCGAGCGAGCATGACGTAAGCGTTATAACCGGAGTAATGACAGTCAACGCTGCGGCGGCAAGGCACAATGTTTTGCCTTTGTACATAAACGGCGACGGGGAAATGTATACGAGCAAAAAATACGATTCGGTGGACGCTATCGCTGCTAAAGTCAAAGGAAAAAAAGCCGCTTTTGTAAAAGGCGGCGTAATGGTAGGACGTAAAAAAGTAAAATTAGATTGTGTCGTTATAGCTTGTCACGGAAGGTACGGTGAGGACGGTTGTTTGCAGGGGATGCTGGAAATGTTCGATTTGCCGTATGTTTCGTGCGGAGTAAGAGCGTCTGCTGTCGGCATGGACAAATGGCTGTTTAAGCAAGTTATTTCGTACATGGGGTTGCCTACTGCGCCGTTCGTTGGATTTTTTTCATACGAAAGAAACCGAATGGCGGACAAATGCGAAAAACTGGGTTATCCGCTTATCGTAAAACCTTCGTCGTTAGGCAGCAGTATCGGAGTCGGAAAGGCTTGTTGTCGCAACGAACTTATTAATTTGCTCGATGCGGCGGCTTTGTGGGATGACAGAATTATCGTCGAAAAAGCATTTGAAGATTTTGACGAACTAAATTGTGCGGCTATAGGTTTCGAGGACAAAGTTATAGTAAGCGAGGTAGAGCAACCGTACGGTTATAAAGACATCTTGGATTTTGACGATAAGTACAGAGGAACTTGCAAAGGTCGAATGATTCCGGCATCCGTTTCCGACAAAGTGCGAGACGAGGTTCGGGAAATGACTAAGTTACTGTATAAACAACTGGGGTGCGGCGGCATAATAAGGGTGGACTTTATACGCAAAGACGGCATATTCGTTAACGAGATAAACACCGTGCCCGGTTCGCTTGCGGAATATTTGTTTTCTTGCGACGGGATAACCTTCCCGGGGCTGATAGACGCTTTAATCGAAAATGCGCTAAGAACTTATAAATGCAAAAAAGAACTTAAGTTTTCGTACGACAGTGACTTATTGAAAAGAAAAAAAATTTACAAATAAAGCGAACGATTTTTAATAGTGGACAGTATGGTGTCATATTTAATGTGGTATATTGGGCGTGTAAATCAGCTTTGGAGGTCATTTATGAAAAACTGGATCAGAGTTATCGTAGCGTTAAATTCGAGACTGGATGCCCTAACCGAAAAAATCGACGAAGAAGTTTCGTTGATGTCCACTTCTCTTTACGAGCCGACCATGGATCTTATCAACGACATTATTGCGCTTAACGACAAAAAAGTGAAGTTGATAAATCTTCGAATTTTGCACGATACGATAAAAGACGCTCTCTTGCCTAACGAGTACATATTGCTTAAGAAAGTGTCTACAGGACATTCTTTTGCGGAGTTAGCCGAAAGAACGGGCATCAACAAAGGAAATGCGTACAGACTTTTTTGCAAGTGCGCAGATAAAGCGGCAGCCGCATTGGAAAGCTTAGGCTTTACTTCGGAAAAATTGGGTAAAGAATATAACGACGTACCCATTGTCAGAAGACTTTATTTGCGTTTGAATAAAGAAGTCAATTCGGCGTAGATTTGTCCCTGAATATCAGGTACACTACCAAAACGGAGGGGAGAGTAAGCAGAATAACCAAAAAGTAATCGGTTTTAATCAAAGACGGCGCTTCGGCTTCGTCTTCTTTATTTGTCACTTTTTCTATGACGTTTGCTTTAGGTTTGGTTACTTTTACCTGCGAGCAATAGACGTATCCTTTGGTTCCGTCTTTGTATTTTACGTATCGCCAAACGTTTCCGACTTCGGGGATCAGAGCATCGCCCACTGCGTCTCCGTAATAATATCCGCTGTAGCCGTTTTCCATAACGGCGAGTATCGGGGCGTCGGCGTGAGGACTTGCCCTCAGGTTTGCCGCCAAACCGTCGTTGCTTACATCAAAAGCAGCCTCGGCGATTTTTGTGACCGGTTCGTAGTCTACGAGTTCGATGTTTTTTATGTAGCCGGTTATGTCCCCGTACGTTACCATATTACTATCGTAGTCCACGACGGTAACGAAATATGTAGCCGGAAGCGTCACTATGGCGTTAAGACATTCTCGGTCTGAATATATCACGGTGTCGCTCGGCATGTAAGCGTATGACGGTGCAAGCGCAAACGCAATAAGTATAAGTAAAGTTTTCATGCATCCATTATCGCTCTGCGGAGGTGAGATATTACCGCTAAAAATGTAGAAAAGGAGGTTTTTATGAAGGAAAGCGAAATAGTACGAGAAATTCTCAGACTGGACGGAGTAATAAAAAATTACCGCAGTAAAAACAAATTAAAATACTATAATCGCACGAAAGTTCATTTAAAGCAAATGGAATTTCATAAATGCCAAAAACGAAACAGGTGGGTTTTCGGCGGAAACCGAAGCGGAAAGACAGAGTGCGGAGCAGTGGAAACGGTGTGGCGAGCGAGGGGCATTCATCCGTACCGCTCCAACAAACCGACAATCGGCTGGGTCGTCAGTCTCAGCCGGGACGTGCAAAGAGAAGTTGCGCAAAGTAAAATTCTTTATTATCTCAATCCCGACTGGATTGCCGACGTCGTAATGGTAAGCGGCAAATCTTCCAATCCTGCCGGAGGAGTTATTGACTATATAGCCGTAAAAAATATTTTCGGCTCGATAAGTCGAATTTGCTTTAAAAGCTGCGAAATGGGTAGAGAAAAATTGCAAGGCGCTTCTCTTGATTACGTATGGTTTGACGAAGAACCGCCGGAGGACGTTTATGACGAATGCTATATGCGAGTCATAGACAAAAAGGGCGAAGTTTTCGGGACAATGACTCCGCTTAAGGGGCTGACTTATATTTACGAGCGGATATACCTCAGTTCGGACGAAGACGTGTGGTACACATTTATGGAATGGGCTGATAACCCGTATCTCGACAAAAAAGAGGTAGACAGGCTTACTGCAACCATGAGTAAGGAAATGCTCGAGCGTCGCAGGTACGGGCGTTTTACTGACGACTGCGGTCAGGTGTACCCCGAATTTTGTGAGGAAAACGTAATAGAGCCGTTTGATGTCCCGTTGCAATGGCAGGACAAGCTGAGTATAGATCCGGGACTAAATAACCCTCTTAGCTGCCATTGGTACGCAGTGGACGGAGACGGAAACGTTTTTGTGGTAGCCGAACATTACGAAGCCGGCAAAGACGTAGCTTATCACGCTGCGAAAATAAAAGAGATTTCCGCTGCGCTTAACTGGCATACGGACTCTTTCGGACGGATCGATTCGCTTATAGACAGCGCCGCAAATCAAAAAACTTTGGCAGCGACAAACAGTGTTACGGAGTTGTTCTGCGACAAAGGTATAAGTGTGAATCCAAAGGTCAACAAGGATTTGTATAGCGGAATAAACGTCGTAAAAGAATATCTCAGCGGCGTTTCCGGTAAAAGACTGTACATATTTAAGAGCTGCGTAAATTTAATCAGAGAGCTTAAGTCATACAGATGGGGCGAAAACGACGTTCCCGTAAAACGGGACGATCACTGTTTGGACGAGCTTAGATATTATCTTATGTCACGTCCGGAATCGAACACGCCTGCGTTGCCTAAGAGCGAAATAGAAGTGGACAAAGAAAGACTTATAAGAAGGTTAAACAGAAAATGAACGACGGACTGGACAAGGCTCTTTACGATGCTGTCCGCAAAAAAGCGGTCGGATATACCACGAGCGAATGCGTGGACGAATACTCTTTGATGGACGGAGAATTGTGCGTGGTAAAACGAAAAATAACGACAAAAGAAGTGCCGCCGGATATTTCCGCAGTAAAACTCATTATGGAAGAAATGCATGCGGACAAATATCAATCAATGAACGAAGAAGAGCTTTTGGAAGAAAAACAGCGGTTACTCAAATTATTAAAGGAGGCAGAAAATGCAACTAACGACGGTAAAACACAAAATTAAATGCGAAATGGGTACGTGCAAAAATAACGCTACTCATTCTATCAAAATGGACAGAGTGGGGATAAGAAGCCAGATACATATTTGCGATGACTGCTTGCACGAGCTTTACGATATCGTTGCGCAGGTAATAGTACCCAAAAGCATCGAAACCGCAAAACGCAAAGGAGGCAAGTAATGGACGTAAAGTACAGAGAAGAGATAGTTAAGTCGGTAAGGGACGATTATCTCGACAGACGGGAAGAGCGGCGTAATTTCGAATGTCAATGGCAGCTTAATACTAATTTCGTAATGGGCAACCAGTTTTCGTATGTGTCGCCGTCCGGAGAAATCGAAGACCGAGGTAGGGATTATTTTTGGCAGGAAAGAGAAGTTTACAATCATATCTCGTCAATTATGGAAGCGAGGCTGGCAAAGCTTGCGAGAGTGCGGCCTAAAATGAGCGTAAGACCGGCTACCGGCGAAGAAAATGATATACGTACTGCTAAAGTTGCTTCCAAAGTCTTGGACGGGGTATGGGAAACTCTGGATTTGAGCGAGGTTATTTCGCAGGCGACTATGTGGTCGGAGCTTACCGGCTCGGCGTTTTATAAGATAAGCTGGGACGATGACGGAGGTAAACGCGTGGGCGAAGGAGACAATAAAATTTACGAAGGCGAGGTAAGGATAGAAGTATGCCCGCCGTACGAAATTTTTCCGTCGTCTTTGGGGACGGAAACGGTAGAGGCGCTGACGAGTTTGATTCACGCAAAGGCAATGAACGTTGACGAAATTTACTCAAGATGGGGAGTAAAAGTCAAGCCGGAAAATGCAGAAGTGCTTAGCTACGACAGCTCAGGTTTGGTCGGCGGACTCAATTGTGTAAGCGCAATTCCCGTAATCAGTCGCTCAAAGAAATCGGACGTGGCTATGGTCATAGAGCGTTATACTAAGCCGACGAAAGAAAAACCCAACGGCGAACTTGCCATCGTGTGCGGCGACGCTCTTTTGTACTACGGGGATTTGCCGTTTGTTAACGGAAGCTACGGTCGCAGGACTTTCCCGTTTGTAAAGCAGGATTGTTTGCGTAACGCAGGATGCTTTTTCGGCGCAAGCGTGGTCGAACGTTGCATTCCCGTGCAAAGGGCATATAACTCGGTGAAGAACCGCAAACATGAATTTATGAACCGCATAGCCATGGGGGTTTTGGCAGTCGAAGACGGTTCGGTAGACATCGGAAATCTTGAAGAAGAAGGACTCAGTCCCGGCAAAATTCTCGTTTACAGGAGAGGCGCAACGCCGCCGATGTTGATGAATCCGGGTTCGGTACCGTCAGACTTTAATTACGAAGAAGATAAACTTTTGAGCGAGTTTATATCCATAAGCGGCGTAAGCGAAATAATGCGGACGAGTTCTATCCCTTCGTCGATTACTAGCGGAACGGCATTGCAACTGCTTTTGGATCAAGACGATACGAGGCTCAGCATCACTGCCGAAAGAATACGTGAAAGTGCGCGAAAAGCAGGACAGCATATTTTGCGACTATACAAGCAGTTTGCTTCGCAGCCTCGACTGTTGCGTTATGTCGGAGAGGACGGTGAAGTGGAAGTTCTGAGTTGGTCTGCCAGCGATATAGGATGCGACGACGTTGTGTTCGATACCGAAAACGAGCTTAATTCCTCTGTAGCAAGCAGACAAAACATGGTGTTCGAATTGCTCCGAAGCGGATTGTTGTTTGACGAAAACGGCAAGCTCAGCGACAGCATGAGGTACAAAATTCTTGACGTCATGGGTTATGGCGGTTGGGAAGTTACGCACGACTATGCGAAATTGCACCATACGAGAGCGCAAAAAGAAAATGCTTTCGTTACTAAGAAAGCGCTTGAGGTTAACGAAATGGACGATCACGAAATTCATATCGAAGAACATTCGAGATTTTGTCTTAGCGGTGAATTTGAAAATTTGTGCAAAAAAGATTGCGGCTTAAAAGAAAAACTTATCGGCCATATTAGAGAACACAAACAATTTATGGCTGCGCTAAAGGAGAGTGAGCGAGATGAGCAGCGTTAACGGACTCGGTTTCGCTAAAATGCGAGCGGAAATACGCAAGGAAAAAGATAAATACAAAGAACTCGAGCAAAAATACGACGATTTGATTCAATCACTCGGCGACGAGGATACGTTGTGGGAAATGGTTAAGGACATTCCCTCGATACGCAATAAATTCGTAATAGAATATCTCAAGTCGCTAAATCGAAATTGCGTAAAGCTAGTAGGCGGCAACGGCGGATACAGTGTGCTGACTCCTCCGATGCGTCCGAAAAATCTCGAGGACGCCGGTCGCCTTGCAAAAAAAATAATTAAATACTAAGGAATTCGGCTATTGCCGATACAATTAAATTACATATCAAAACAATAAGGAGAATTATAAAATGGTTACATTGCAAAGCGCTGAAAGCGCATTAAAATCGGTTTATCTCGGAGCAGTTACCGAGCTGCTTAACACTAAGGCTAATCCTTTGCTCGCAAAAATAGAACAGACTTCTACCGACGTGTGCGGCAAAGAAATAAGAAAAGCCGCAAAGTACGGTATTAACGGAGGCGTCGGCGCAGGTGACGAAACAGGTACGCTTCCGACGGCAAGTTCCGTTTCGTACCTACAATTTGTCGCAACTCTTAAAAACCTTTACGGACAGATAGAAATATCCGACAAGGCTATAAGAGCGTCGGCGGACGGTCAGGGCGCATTTACCGACCTTCTTAACAGCGAACTTACCGATCTTCTCAATGCGTCTAAGTTCAATTTGGGCAGAATGCTTTACGGTGACGGAAGCGGCAAACTCGCAACCATAACCGACGTCGAGGGGAAAACCGTTGACAGTACCCGCAACCTTGCGCCCGGACTTTTGGTGGACGTTTATTCTGCTGCCGGAGCTTTGGTCGCAAACGGGTTAAAAATAACCGACGTAAGCTATGAGGACGGAACTATCGAACTTTCTTCGTGGCCGACTTCGCTGGCAGATAATGCGGTTATGTATGTTCAGGGCAGCAAAAACAAAGAAATAACGGGCATCGGTTCGCTTTTCTCTTCGTCCGGTACTCTTTACGGATTGTCAAAATCTTCGTATTCCTTCCTTAACTCGTATTCTAAGACGAGCTCGACATTGGATGAAATCGTCATTCAAAAGGTTATAGATAAGCTGGAAATGGAGAGCGGCAGCGTAATAGACTTTATAGCATGCTCGGCAAAGGCAAAATATGCATTCCAGGATTATATGGCGTCGTATAAGAGAAATATCGACATAATGGAACTTAACGGCGGATATAAGTCGCTTTCTTATAACGGTATTCCGCTTGTTTACGACAGATTCGTTCCGGAAGGACAAATGATATTCCTCGACACCAAGGCGTTTAAACTTCATCAACTTTGCGATTGGAGATATCTCGAAACAGAAAACGGCAAGATTTTGCGTCAGACGCAGGGTAAGCCCACTTATACGGCTACGTTAGTAAAGTATTGCGACCTTATTTGCGACAGACCCAACGGTCAGGGACGTATAACCGGTATAGCGTAAAATGTATTATCGAATGGTAAAAAGCGATTTGTTTTCGATAGTCGCACGGCTGAAGGAACTGGATAGCGGTTACTTTGTGCGTTTCGTACCTTCCTCAGGAAGGTACGAAATTCACAATAGCTCTAATTTCGGCGATACGTATTGCTTTTGCGCCGACAAATTGGATGCAAGGGTGATTGTTAAAGCAAGGCGCACCGCAAGTTCGAGAATAGAAAAGCTAATAAAAGAAATGGATAAAGAAAACGATTTGACGTTAAAGCGAGAAGCTTCTTCTATAGCAAAGAGAATAGAAAACAGCGTAGAACAAGCTTTGCGCAAAGGGGGATAAATGAAAGCAAGCGATTGTATAGCCGTAGCCAAAGAGATGATCGGCGAAGGAAACGAAAATACGCTGTTGCTTTGTCTTAATAATTGTCTGGATGAGATAGCGTGCGAATATGCACCTTCGTATGTTACTGAAAAAGCCGTAAGTTACGGCGGTATAATATCTTTTTCATCGCTGAGCAATGAGGTCGCAGATGTCGTCAACGTTACGGGAGATAACGGTAATGTGCCTTTCGAGGTTCGAGCAAACGGCATTTACTTAGAAAACAACGGCGTTTATGTCGTTAAATACGCCGTTCGGCCTACGGCCTTGTCAATAGATGACGAAGTGGCGTTGCCGCCGAAAATAACGTGTCGCATTCTGTGCTATGGTATTATCGCAGAGTATTACCTTATAAGCGGAATGTTTGAGGAAGCGGTTACGTGGGATAAAAGATTTAAAGACGCTCTGTGCGCATATTCGCACGGGAGAAAAGAACATCGGGTAAAACAAAGAAGGTGGATGTTATGAGTTACATAAAAGTTGTCGGCAGACCGATAAGTCGTACGCTTGTACATTCGTTTGCGGGCGGAGTAAACACAAGAAACGACGAAAGCGTATTGCCGATTTCTACGGCAAAAAATTGCTATAACTTTAAATTCGAGAGCGGAGCGCTTACGAGCGGCAAAGGCTTTTTATCGGCAGGCTTGTCGGCGGAATGCGTCTGGCAATTTTGTTTGAGAGTAGCGGCGCAAAATAAAGTTATAACCATGTATTATCTTGCCGGTAAAGTGTATTATATCGAAGACGGAGAGGGAAAAGAGTTGCAGGGCGTTACTCTTACGTCGCCGCCGCAAGCCGTAAATTATACGTTGTACGGCAAAGACGTTGTATTGATTTGTTCTCCCACCGATAATATGGTTGTGTGGGACGGAGAAAACGACGCTTACTTCGTAGAAAATTCACCAAAAATCACATCGATGACAATGCATTACGAAAGATTGTTTGCCACAACCTCTACCGACAAATATACTCTGTACTTTTCGGATGATTTGGACCCTACCAATTGGAACGAGAACATAACCGAAGGCGGTTTTATACAGATGCTCGACGAGAGAGGCGAATTGCTTAAGGTGATTAGTTTTTTGGGATACGTTTACGTTTTTCGCGAACACGGAATAAGTCGTGTAACTGCGTATGCCGATCAAACGCAGTTTGCGGTAACTCATCTTTTTACTGCAAGCGGTAAGATTTTTGCGGATACGGTTGCGCTTTGCGGCGACAAAGTAATGTTTGCGTGCGAGGACGGTATATATGTATTTGACGGACTTTCGGCGAGAAAAGTATTAAGCAATTTGGACGGATTTATAAAATCGGACAGTCATTCTACGGCAATCTTTTATGAAGGTAAATATTATCTTTCGTTAAGAGTCGATTATGACGGAAAAGTCGGTTGCGAAAACGGTGAATATATAAATAACGTCGTTTTGATATACGGAGACGGGTACGAAATTGTTCGGGGGTATGATATTCGAAAATTTTGCGCCGGCGACGAGTTGTATGCAATTAGCGGAACTTCGGTTTTGAAAATCGGCACTAACGGTTTGCAAAAGTGCTGGGAGTCGCCCGTTGTCGATCTGGGAAGCTCCAAGCGGAAGAGAGTATTATGGTTATATCTCGATACTTGCTGCGATGTAACAGTTACGTTTTTCGGCGACGGCATACAAAAGTCGGTGACGGTAAGCGGAAGTGCAACGGCGCAGCGAGTAAGAGTGGATATGACGTGCCGAAAGTTCGGGCTAAGGATAGTTTCGATAGACGACGCACCTAAAGTAAGCCGTCCGCAGATTTATTACAGATACACCGAATAGGGGGGGACCATGGATTACGGAAAACTTGCATATCTGAAGGCTTCGGATTTGGAAGCATTGATGGAAAAAAGTCGGGAATCTGACAGAGGCATTTGCTGTGTAACTAAGGAGAACGTTGCAGGCAGCGTATCGATAGGTACCTGTTACGGAGGAACCGTAATAGCGTTTTCGGAAAACGGAACGTTGGATTATTACGTAGGCGGAGTAAAAGTTTCTTCGAGCGGCGGCTTCGCAGCTTTTAATGCGGACGGAGACGTAACGGTTAAAGGCGCTGCGGATAAGCTTACCGTAGTAATGTTTAACGGCGAAATCCAAGAGTCGCAAAGTAAGATGTTTGCGGACGAGCTTACGGAAAAATCGTTGGTTGCGTATGTGATTAACGAAGACGAACCGACTCTTTTCGTATCTGCAGATTATGATTTTGCGCCTGTTTCTCAGCCTGTAGAGGGGCATATAGCGGACGTAGTAAGCTATAACGGCGAATTCGTTGTCGTTTCCGTTGCCGACGGATACATAAAGGTTTTGGGCGTAACTTCGGGGATATGTCGACGGTTTCCCTTCGAAGCCGATGCCGTTGCGGCTCTGAGCGGTAACTTTCTCACGATAGCTTATCTTAAAAACGGAGTAGTTAAATACTTTTCTATAGAAAACCTGGATGACGAGCCCGGTAAATCCATGCGTATAGAATTGTCCGGTGTAAGCGACGTTCGCGCAGTAAAGGGTGGAGACGGATTCGTTCTCAGAGCCGGCGGCACGTGCTATATAAAACGGCTTACCGAGGCTAACGGCGGCAAAGACTTAATTTACGTTTATACCGGTGCGGAGGTCGATTATGAACAATAATTATTTTGAGATAAAAAACGGGAATGACATTATCGTTAAACATAATGCCGTAAAAAATGCTTTTGCGCATTTTCTCGCAGGTAAAAGTTATGCGGCGTACTTGCGTATAGCGAATAAAGACAGATGTATCTACAAGCCGACAACAGTAACGGAAGGCAATTTTGACGTAAGCAAAGGAAGACCGTACGTAAAGCTGACGACAAGTTTTTTGCAAAGCGAATTTTCGGGAACGGTAACGGAGCTCGGACTTTGTCCCGAACCGTATTCGGCTTTGTCGAACGTATGCTCGGTTACATTTTTGCCGAAAGGGAAAGTCACCGTTACCGTAACTCTCTATTTGCATACAAGCGGGCCGATTACTTTTTGCGCCGGCGAAAACGTTTTGATTAAGAGTTTGCTCGGGATTTGCCCGTTGCCCGAGCTTGCGCTAAAGGGTGCGAATTTTGCTGCTTATGACGATTACCTTATCGACGAAAGCGTATACGAAGACATACCTTTCGATATAGACAAGCAAGAAGCATTGATTGTGAAAGCGACAAATTGCGTACATAGCGACTATCTTGTCGTGGCGGACGGTAAGGGCGTAGCAAGATTTAACTGCGTGCGGTATTTTCCGAAAGCGGAAAGTAAGAATCTGACGTGCGAAGACGGATTCTTTATAGAGGCTCTTAGAGTTGCCGGAATGAACAGCTCTATGGCGCAGATACCTGTGCCGCTTTCGATGGGCGCTCATTTAACGGTTACCGCAAGCGGAAGACTTATGACCGACCCCGAACACTTGTATGTTTATCTTGTTTCGGGAGGCAAGGTGTATGACATAAACAACCCGATTAAGATCAAATACGTTTGCGATGGCGAGGACGTAAGAGCTTGTTCCGACGGAAGCGTCGCAGTTAAAAGCGGAAACGAAATCGCTATTTTCGGCAAAGACGTCACAAAAATCCCTTGCTATGGCAACAGTTACGAAGTTATATATCGCAGCGGCGGATACGACGTATATATTTTGCAAGATACAACGCTTTTCTGCTATAGGGTGCAAAACGGAACGGAATTGATCCGAACGATAGAAACGGAAGGTAATACGCTTAAAGCTTTTTCCGCTTACGAGGTCGTCGTAAGCGGCAACGGAGCGCACTCATACAGTCTTTACGATAACGGCGGATTTGCGGAGAATTTGTCGCTTATAGAAAACGAAATCGTTTATGACGGATGTTATTACGGCGACGGATACGCCGGTAGTATTTATACGTATCTGAGAACGGGATGCGAAAAAGCGAAAAACGGATTTTGCGTTAAAGACGGAAAATTGTACTGCATAATTGCCGGCGGGGCGCAGTATTTGGGCGAATTCGATTACGACGACATAATTATGGGCAATGAGAAAATTTATATTATAAAGGACGGCAAGCTTAGCGTTTACGGATTTTACCGAAAGGGCGTATATGTTCTGTGCGACAGCGGAACGAGAACTTTTACCGCTTATTTTGCGCCGACAGAGGCAAAAAACGTAAAATTGAAAATAGCAGGTGCGCCGATAGGATAATTATTATGGAAGAAATTATGACTCAGGCGCTCGGCAACGGTATATGGGCGACGCTGTTTTGTTTTCTGTTTTTTTATATGCTAAAAGACGCAAAAGAGAGAGAAAGCAAATATACGGCAACGCTTATGTCGTTGACCGATTCGCTCAAATGTGTGGAGGGAGTAAAAGCGATATGTGACGAAATGTGCGATACGCAAACGAGTTTTCACGACGAACATCAGACAATTTGTAATATAGTCGACGATCTTAAGGAAGAAGTGAGGCGCTTGTGGGTCGTAGGAGGCGTAAAATGAACGGATTGCTGAAAATAGGCAAAGGCAGAATATCCGGTTGCAGCGTAAGTGGCAACGATATTATCGTTATAATTAGCTACGGAGGAGGGTTGAGAAAATATATCGTATCTCCGTCGAGAGAAGTCACAGACTGCGGAATAGTAAGTTATGCAAGCGACAGGTATGAGTTTGCGCACGGGATACTTACCTACGATAAGGAGGTAAAATTCGAGCGTGAAGTATGAAGAAGCAAAAGAAATCGTAAGAAAACACGAAAAAGTCGTTAATCAAAAAAAATATAAGGAGAAAGGATATCATGAGTACGAAATATATGACCGATTCGCAATCGGAAAGTCAAAATGCAAAGAAAAAGAAAATTCGGGAGTTTGAAGACTATGTAAATTCGGAGCAGCGCAGTTCATTGCCGGAAAAACCGAAGATAGACGATGCGCCTTCGTACGAACGCATAGATTACAAAGCGCCCGACGACGAAGAAATTAAGTCGAGGGCAGAGTCGTCTATAGAGGAGAGTACGCATAAGGGAGAGGAAGCGATTAAAAAAGAGTTCGAATCCCTGAAAAATTCATTGGAAAGCGGAAAGCAAAACGCTAAAGAAAACTACGAGACTAAGGCAAGAGAACTAAAAAAAGCATACGAAGCTGCGTTAGAAAAACTAAATAACGATACGCTGAAACGAGGTCTTGCACGTTCGTCTATAGCGGTAGACGGTTCTAACCGAATAGCAGGAGCTTATGCCGGAGACAGTCGGGCCGCTATAGAAAATTATTCTAAAGCAATAGAGGATCTTGACAAAGAAATAGGTTCGCTTGACGTAAATCTGACTAAGGCGCTTAACGAGTTTAATATAAAACAGGCTGCGGCGCTGACAGAAAAAATCAACGAGCTTAAAGCCGAGAGACAGGCAAGGCAAGACGAGGTAACTAAGTATAATAACCAAATGGCGAAACAGGAATACGAAGCAAAGACTCAAAAAGCAAAAACGGAAAGCGACCTTTACGGCGAGGCTCTCGATCAAAAGAAGAAAGAAGACTGCTTTAACGAAAAGCTAAGCGATGAGGAAAAAGCAGAAAGGATGCGCAACATATACGAAAAAGCGTACGCTTTGCTCAGCGAGATGTCTAAGGAAGAAGCTTTTGAAACGTTGACTACCGAACCGGTGTTTCGTAACAGTCTGAACGATTATTACTTCTTTACGCTGTATTACAAGTTCAGGTAAACCGGAGGAGGAAAAATGCGTAACAAATTACGAAGTAAAAAATTTTGGTTTTCATTGGCGGGGGCGGTAATTTTGCTGCTTAATTTGCTCGGGTTCAGAGTAGACGCACCGTACGTAAACGAAGTGCTTAACGCAATTTGCGGAGTACTTATAGTGGTCGGGCTTATGGACGAGCCGCAAAGCGAAGATATTATCGAATGCGAAGCAGATTCCGGCAATAAAGAGCCCGAAAACGAAACGGAGTGCGCCGAGAAACTAGACGGAAAAGAGGTCGGACAAAGCGACGCCGAATACGTGGACAGCGTGCAAAATCTTTTAGAAGACGAAAGCGATTACTGTCGAGAGTAATAAAAAAGCAACGATGCACTTATTGTGTCGTTGCTTTTTTACATAATGGAGTAAGTGACGATTGAGCGAATAATGAAGAAGTTTTACGGCGTGTATATATGCGTTATCGGAATGGCGGCAAATGCGTTATCGGCGAAGCGAGTAGCGGTATTTTAAGAGAAACGATAGATGAAAAACAAGACTTCGGAATATCGGAATATATCTTATAATCGTATTTTTGATAGTATTCGATGCGATTATTTTTGCCTTTGCCTACCGGAGACTAAAAACATATAATCTTAACCTTGCGCAGACCATGCAGTCGACAAAAAGAACTCTGTAGTTCAAATATTTTTACGAATACGAATCGTAAATACCTCAAGGTATTGCGTCAAATAAAAGAAGTGAACTTACATAGATTACAAAATGTAACAAATAAAATTTAAAGGCAACGGCAAATTGATTTAGGGGAAGGGCTTCGTCCATCGCTAATCGTTTTGTGGCGTTTAACGCCCCTCATAGTACATTCGGCACTATTGGTGGGTAGCATATGCTTTGTTCAAACAAGTCGCAATGTATTCGGTTTCTCCTTTGCGGAAATGCTTATAATCGAAAAGAGCGAAAAGACGCCTTTTCGGCAGTCGGGGACGGATCAATTACTACGCAAGAATTGTTGCGGCAATTGCTCCGTTGCGATAGTTTGCCGTCGATGTCGATTAAAGTTCGACGGCAATGAGTTTTATCTTTATGTCGGCGGCGGTGTTTGCGAATATCAGGCTGTATTCGAGTTCTATTTTTACTGCATTGTTTTTACGGGTGACTGTAATGTTGCCGGTACGAATGTCGGCAGGAATTTCGCCGTATTCAGTTGTTATTGCAACAGGTGTGGATTCGTTAAGTCTTAACGTCATTTCGTACAAAGGGGAACCGCATCTTTTTATGTAAGCTCCTTTTTCGTCGCACGCTATGACGCAGATTATACCTTCATCGCAATATTCTATACGCACGGATTTGTCCGTTCGTTCCATCGTTCCGACAAAAGTTTTTAGTCCGTCGTCTGTTCGTATCGATATTTTGGAATCTTTTTTCATAGCCTCATTATAAACCCAAACTTAAGATTTGTCAACGAGCGAATAAATAATACGCAGATAAACATAATAATTTCGGAGGCAATATGAAGACTACCGGAATAGTCCGCAGACTCGACGAGCTCGGACGAATAGTAATACCTAAAGAATATCGAAAATTGTACGGAATCGAAATAGGAGATCCGTTAGAAATAAAAGGAAACGAAAACGGCACGATAACGGTAAGCAAAGTAAGCAATCGCACAGAGCTTTTGGCATTATGCAAGTCCGTGTGCGATTGTATTTCGGCAGAAACGGGAGTAACCGTAGCTGCTACCGATTTTTTTTCCTACGTATATGCAAGCGGAGTAAATAAAGACAAAGCAATGACGCTTGCGCCGGATCCGGCGGTCGTGGCTAAAATAAAAGAACGGAGATGCGGTTGTTTGCCTGTTCAAACAGAGTGGTATTCGTATCTGACCTATGCTCCTATAACCGGAGTAAGCGATGTATTTGGAGGATTAGTCGCTTTTTCATCTCGTTCTGCCGATGATATTATTAAGTTTGCCGTGCGACTCGGCGGCAGACTGGTGGGAAACGCATTGCAAAAATTTTAAAAAACGGTAATGTTTTGCTTGATTTTTACTTCTGCGTGTGCTACAATACCATAGCACATTATTAAAGAGGTGATTTACCGTGGAACTTTTGGGTCTGGTTAATTTATTATCCATAACGCTTGTCGAGTCGATGCGTATCGTTCGTATCGTTTGTATTGCACTTTTGCTCGCCAGCGCAATTGCGCTTATAGTGCTTGTATTGTTGCAACCGTCGGCGTCTGAAGGAATGGGAGCTATATCCGGACAGTCTTACGATACCTTTTATGAGAAGAACAAGGGTAAATCCGCAGAAGGCATTATGAAAAAGCTTACCATAGCGTTTTCCATAATCGTGTTTGTGGTTTCTATAGTCTTCTTTGTAACCGGTATTTGGTTTAAGTTCTAGTCATAAGACTTTTGATAAGGGGCGCCCGATAGCGCTCCTTTTTTTATTTCAATCGGATTTAGTCATGGAGTTTACTCGATAAAATGAGAAAGGAAAATAACTTTACGAAAAACAATAAAAAAATGCGCTCACGCAGCGGAGCGGGCAAGCGAGCATGGAGAAAAGTCGAGGGCGTGGTGCAAGGTTTGCCCAAAGGATATGCTTTTGTAGTAACTGACGGAGGCGACTTTTTTGTGCCGGCTTCTAAACTGAAAGGTGCCATAAACGGCGATACGGTTTTGGCATTAACCGACGGAAACGAAGGTGAAGTAATTAAGATACTTAAGTATAATACTTCGCCGGTTACCGGTTGCTATATAAAAACTTTACGGGGCGGTTGTGTTGTACTTGACGACAAACGTTATCCTTTTAACGTCACGATAACGTCAGGAAACGCCGAGATCGGCGACAAAGTGTTGGTGCAGTTAAGTCGCAAAGAGCGGAGCAAAGGGGTCATACTTAAATCGCTCGGTGTGGCAGGAACTCTTACTGCGGACGTTGCGGCAGTCGTAGCAAAACTCGGACTAGACGCATTCGGCGAAAAGACGATAAAAGAAGCGGCGGAAAAATCGGAAATTGCCGTAAGCGTATGCGGTCGTACCGATTATCGAGAACAACCGTGTTTCACAATAGACGGAAACGACAGCAAGGACTTTGACGACGCAGTTTATGCGGAGCGTACCTTAAACGGGTACAAACTTTACGTCCATATTGCCGATGTGAGCGAGTACGTAACTAAAGGCAGCTACTGCGATCGAACGGCATATAAAAGGGGCTTTAGTTTTTATTATGGCGATAACGTGCAACCGATGCTTCCGGAGAGTCTGAGCAACGGAGCTTGCTCTCTTAACGAAAACGAAGACAAACTTACTCTTACTGCGGAGATGGAAGTATCCGGCGGCAGAGTGATTAACGGCTCTGTCAAAAAATCAATAATACGTTCGGTAAAAAGGATGACATACGAAGCCGTCAGCCAAGTTCTTGACGGCAATGACGTCGCCGGATACACGCAATCGCTTACGCAAACGTTAAAGATTCTTGACGATTTGAGCGCAGAACTAAAAAGAGAAAGAGATAACGACGGAAACATAGATTTCGATTTGGCGGAAGTCAAATTTTCTTTCGACGGTAACAAGGTAGTCGATATGAAAAAAGCGGAAAGAACAAGAGCTCACGCCATAATAGAGGAGTGCATGATTGCTGCTAACGAATTTGTCGCACAAATGTACGGAGACGGCAGTTGTTTTATATTTAGATCGCATCGACCGCCTTCATCCGAGAAAATAGAACGGCTTAACGATTTTCTTCTTGCCTGCGGATTAAAACCTCTTCCGCAGCAACCGACGTCAAAGGATGTGGCAAACTTGCTTTCGGCTACCTCGGATGACAAAAAGGAGTGCGTTTCGTCAATCACGCTTCGCAGTATGAGCAAGGCAGAGTATTCGCCGACCGATTGCGAACATTTCGGGTTGGCATCTAAGCATTATTGTCATTTTACGTCTCCGATAAGAAGATATACAGATCTGGTTGTTCATCGCATAATAAAGGCTTCGCTTTGCGGAGAGCCTTCGGATATGAACTTAACTGAAGTAACCGACATCTGCACACATTGTAACGAAAGAGAAAAGAAAATCGTTGATGCCGAACGAGAGATAAACGATCTTTACACTATGGACTACATGTATGATAAAGTCGGTGAGATTTATGACGGAACGATCAGTGGCGTAAGCGAATGGGGAGTTTACGTAAAAATCGCTTGCGGAGCGGAAGGATTGATAAAAGCCGAGCGCATCGGAGGCAAAACGAAGTTCGACGAGCGTTCGATGACGATGAAAACGCATGCCGGCACTTATCGCATCGGCGACAAAATAAAAGTTAAGTTGACGCAAGTAAGTTATAACGGTCTGGATTTTGAGCTTTGCCGCTAATTTGCTTGCAAAAGTCGGTGAATTATAGTACAATATGGCATTGAAAGATTTTCAATTACGGAGTATGTAACAAAATGAAACTTGGAGTAGTAGGACTTCCTAACGTAGGAAAAAGCACGTTGTTTAATGCGATAACCGAAGCCGGCGCAGAGTGCGCAAATTATCCTTTCTGCACAATAGAACCTAACGTAGGCGTAGTTGCGGTTCCGGACGAAAGGTTGACTGAACTCGGCAAACTTTATAACACAAAAAAGATTACGCCGGCGGTTCTTGAATTCGTTGATATAGCCGGATTGGTAAAGGGCGCTTCTGCGGGCGAAGGATTGGGTAACAAGTTTCTGTCGCACATACGAGAAGTGGACGCAATCGTGCATGTAGTGCGTTGTTTTGACGACAAGAACATTACTCACGTATCCGATAAAGTCGATCCGCTCGCAGATATCGACATCATAAATACCGAACTTGCTTTGGCCGATCTCGATACGGTGTCAAAGCGCAAAGACAAAGCGGAAAAGCTGATAAAAACCGGCGATAAAAAATATGCCGACGAAGCTGCAGTGCTGGCAAAGCTTTATGATGCTTTGAGCGAAGGTAAACCGGCTCGCAGCGTAAAACTCGGCGATGCGGAAAACGAAATCGCAAAGACTTTCTTTTTGCTTACCGACAAGCCCGTTATTTATTGTGCCAATATCGGAGAAAGCGATATCGGAAAAGGTAACGCTTATTCGCGGCAGGTCAAAGAATATGCGGCAAAAGAAAACAGTCAGGTTATAGAGATTTGCGCAAAAGTGGAATGCGAAATAGCTCAGCTGCCCAAAGAGGACAGAGCTATGTTTACCGAAGAGCTGGGACTTACCGAAAGCGGACTAGATCGTATTGTCAAAGCCGGTTATGCTCTTTTGGGACTTATCAGCTATCTTACCGCAGGCGAAAAGGAAGTCAGAGCTTGGACGATAGAACGAGGTACGAAGGCACCTCAAGCGGCAGGCAAGATACATAGCGATTTCGAAAAAGGGTTTATAAGGGCAGAGATAGTTACGTACGAGGACCTTATGGCATGCGGTGGGTACGTTCACGCAAAGGAAAAAGGTAAAGTGCGAAGCGAGGGCAAAGACTACGTGATGCAGGACGGAGATGTCGCATTGTTCAGATTTAACGTATAACGGAGAGATATGATGGATTTTTTGAAAGATATAGAAGATTATTTGATATGGGCGGGTGCGCCGGAAGAAAACGTAAGAGGCGAAGTCGTTTGGAGTCAAGATCCTAAAAACGGCGATTGTGCTTTTCCGTGTTTTAAGCTTTCTAAGTCCATGCGCAAGTCACCGATGATTATTGCTTCCGAGCTTTCGTCCAAAGGCAACTTGCCTTTATTCGTTGCAAGGACCGAATGCGTAAGCGGCTACCTCAATTTCTTTTTTGACAGAGAGCTTGTGGCAAAGGAAGTATTGCTTTGCTGCAAGGAAAGAGGTGAAACTTACGAGGCTAAGCAAAGTAAAGGTAAGACTATTTGTATCGATTATTCTTCGGTAAATATAGCAAAACCTTTTCATATCGGGCATTTGCTTACTACGGTAATAGGCGGTTCGCTTTATCGGATATACAAATATCTCGGTTATAACGTTGTGGGTATAAATCATCTCGGCGATTGGGGAACTCAGTTCGGAAAACTTATCGTCGCTTACCTAAAATGGGGCAAAGGCGAGCAGACTATGGACAGTTTGCTCGATTTGTACGTAAAATTTCATAGAGAAGCGGAAACAAACGACAGTCTTAACGACGAAGCGAGAATGTGGTTTAAGAAAATAGAGGACGGAGATAAGCAAGCGACAGAGTTGTTTGCGGAATTTAAGCGCATTACTCTCGAAGAAGTCGATAAAGTGTATAAGCGACTCGGTATAACTTTTGACAGCTATAACGGCGAGGCATTTTACAACGACAAAATGCAGCCTATTATAGATGCTCTTAAGCAAAAGAATTTGCTTGTGGAGTCGGACGGCGCTATGGTGGTCAATCTCGACGAATACGGTATGCCGCCTTGTCTTATTTTGAAGTCGGACGGCGCTACTCTTTATGCGACTCGAGATCTTGCCGCAGCCGTATATCGCAAAAATACTTACGATTTTTACAAAAATCTGTATGTAGTCGCTTATCAGCAAAATTTGCATTTCAAGCAGTTGTTTAAAGTATTGGAATTACTCGGTTACGATTGGGCAAAAGATTGCGTACACGTTCCGTTCGGTATGGTCAGTCTCGAAGGCGTGGGAGCAATGAGCACTAGAGAAGGTAAGGTAGTTAAACTTAAGGACGTACTCAGCGAAGCAGTAGACAAAACCAAGGCGATTATTTCTCAAAAGAATCCGGAGCTTGAAAACAAAGACGAAACTGCGGAAGCGATAGGCGTGGGAGCGGTAGTGTTCGGTGCGCTTATCAACGGCAGAATAAAGGATGTAGTCTTTTCCGTGGACAAGGCGCTTAATTTCGACGGCGAAACGGGACCGTATCTGCAATATACTCACGCAAGATGCTGTTCGATATTATCCAAAGGCGAGGCGGGTGAGGTTGATTATTCGACTTTGACGGACGACGAGACTTTCGAACTCGTCAGATTGCTTTCTCGATTCGATCAGACGGTAACTACCGCTGCCGAACGATACGAGCCGAGTATTATATCTAGATACCTAATCGATTTGGCGCAGGCATTTAACAAATTTTATATCGGACACAGAGTTATTTGCGACGACGAAAAGTTGCAAAGCAGCCGACTTGCGATAACCAAGGCTGTCAGAGACGCTTTGCGTAACGGTATGAGTCTTATACTGCTTAAGGCGCCGGAAAAGATGTAATTTGTAACTATAGCAATCAAAAAGCAAACAAATAAACGATTCGCAACTAACCGAGCAAATAGCATCGATTGTACGCAACGCTACGGTAAGTGATATTGCGAGTTGTTTTTTGTCGGTACCGGCGTTGTCTACAAATGAATGGCGCTAAAATCAAAATCGATAGAAACCGTCCGCAAAGGACGATTGAAAGAACATGGAGTCAGCTTAATCGAAGCGGCTCGATAACGTAGCGGAGAAAAATGAGCGGATTTTGCATTGACATATCATAAAAAAATTAAAAATTAGTGTTTGCAAAACGCATTAAAGTCGTAACGCTGCCATAAACTATGGTATGAAAAAAATATTTTTGTTTATTGCCGTTACGGCAGCTGTTTGCATTACGCTGTTTAGCGCATGCGACCGATTCGACACTAAGAACGTTTCCGAATTCCGAGATCAGGTATTCGAGGGCAAGACGGAAGAATATGAGGTAACGCTTATAAGCGGTTATCGAGAAAATCCCTTTGTAATTGACGGGCATTGCGACCAAAAAGCAGATTTTACGTTGATTACCGTAAAAATGCTGTCGCCGTTGCCTAATGCCGAACTTACGTGCGAGATGATTGCCGGCGACAAGCAATTCGAAGGCAAAATGAATAAACACCCGTTTGAGGATACATATTCTTTCGAAGCTAACGTAAGGGTTTCGGAAGCTCCCGTTTTGAAGATAAACGGTACCGAAATCGGCTTGCAATCGGTTAGGAGCGAGGATTTCATCGACGGCGAAAAGGCTTATAACGTCGCATATTCAAAATTGTCCGACAGTCCCATTATCGTTAACGGCGAGTACGAGGTCTACGTCCGACTTATAGAAAATCCCGTTAATTCGCAGGGCGGCTACTATTGGTATGTTGCATTTGTTGACGGGAAAGACACTGCGGCTGCGCTGATAGATCCCGTAACCGCCGAAGTAATAGCGCAAAAATCGTAAATACTGACGAACGGACATCGTTATGCTAAAAAAACGATGATTGGAGCACAAAACGTTTTGCATTTCTTTTTGGCATGTGATATAATCTATGTATGCCAAAAAATGTATTGGAAAAAGAGTATAAACAACCTACGCTGACGGAGACAGTCGTTAAGACGGCTCTTAAGACTTTGGTTTGTCTTATATTGATATGCGTAGCTATATTTTCCGCATTGTTTTTCGGCGTGCCGTCGGTAGGGTATGATTTTGCAAACAGATTGGGGATGGACAGGACGGCGTTGTTTTTTGCCGACAGATATTCCGACAAAAACATAGACGGCTTGTTGTATTGCGTCGAACTCGACAGAAAATTACTTAAAGAAACGGGCGACTTGAAATACGCAAGCAAATTGCAAGGGCATACGGAAAACTTTTTTGAATATAATCGTTCGACGTTAACCGATTATTTCGAAAAACTCGATGAATATTACTTGAGCAATTCACCCGTGGAAACTCGAGTTCAATTTTTTAGTTATTATGACAGAATTGTTGCCTTAAACTACGTTGCAAACGTTTTGCTCGGCGAGGACAAAATGATTTGGAACTATAACGTGGGTTCCGAATATGCCAAGGTGTCTTTTGCGGATGTGGACGATTATATAGCTGTGCTTTTAGCATTTAATCAAGTTTGGAGCATTAAGAGCGATGCAACTCTTCCGTTATCGAAAAACGGTATCGTAACTGACTTTTACGTACGCATAAAGGACCATTTTTCTATTGCGTTGTCGGCAGTCGAAAATGAGGATGACGCTTTAAAGCAGCTTTATATGCTGCGTACTTGTTACTTTTTTGCGGAACACGTGCATGTTTATCTGAAAAACAATACCGAAATTTGCAAAAACAGTGATTGTGAGTGGGATGCCGTGCTAAAAGCAACCGTTTGCGGACAGGAATTTAGCAAGGCTTATGTAAGTAAGCTCAATGAATATATAGAATCTCAAAAGAAGAAATAAGTTATTTTTTAAATGAAAACCGCCGAATCACTCGGCGGTTTTTTTGATGACGAATGTCAAAGTGTCGTATAATAATGCATCTTAGACTGAGAGGTCATAGCGAATGGCGAGGGTTTTGAAATTTCGGTTAAAGTAAGCTGTCCGGCACCGGTATGTAATAAAAATTCACAACCGTTACAGATTTTTTATTTATTTTTTATTGATAAGATGTAGTGGCTGCGTTTATGATAACGAGAACTGTTATTATATAATAGAATATGCGCTGTTGATGTGTTGAACGATTTTTCGGGAAGCGGTCAAAATAAATTTATTAAAGTTAGCGTATTACATGCAAAATCTTTTTAAGTTACGTATCGAAGCAAATTCGGTTTTTTGTCCGCATATCCGAATAGTAGTTTTACCGAAGCGTTAGCTGTATCTGTGGATTATTCTTTGGCATTCGACCATAAGCTCTTCTCGGAGAGATGCCGGTTTAAGAATTTTTATCGAACTGCCGAATGACAGCAACTTGTTTATCAGTAAGTTTCCGCCGTAAAGCGAAGCTTTTGCTATGTATTGCGTGCCACGTTCGCTTATAGCTTCTCTACCTAACCATTCTTCGACGTCGCTCAGCGAGGTGGAAAAAAATTCGAATTCTACGTCCACTATATCGAGGTCGTCAAAAGTGCCACGTAATTTTTCGTATACGTTACATTCTTTTCTTTCAAAATGTTTGTCGGTAAGGGTGATGTTTTTCATTCTGGTTAGCCTAAAAAGTCTAAAGTCTTGTCTTAAGTGACAATATCCGTATGCATACCAAACGCCTTCTTTAAGTACCAGACAATACGGATCAACTTCTCGCTCGGAATAATATTCTTTGTTGTCAACGTATTCGAGATGCAAAGCAAAATCTCCGTCTATGGCTTTGTTGATAACTCCTATTTTTGCGCGATAGTGTTGCGGGTTTGTCCAGGTTCCGATGTCTATAATAAGTTTGTCTGTTTTCAGCAGATATTTTTCGTCCTCTTTTATAAGCGCTATGTTCGAAAGTTTGTCTTTTATAGACAAATTAACTTTGTCGTCAAAAGAGTTTTCGGTGGCGTTAAGACATGTGAGTATGCGGCTGATTTCTTCGGGGGTAAAAAACGATCGTTCGAGTCGGAAATCGTCCGCTATCATGTAGCCGCCGCCTACGCCTCGAACGGCAACAATGGGGATGCCTGCGTTGCAAAGCGATTCTATGTGACGCATTACCGTGCGTGTGCTTATTTCAAATTTTTCTGCAAGATATTCGCCGCTTACTTTGCGTTTGTTGAGTAGCGTGAGCAGTATTGCAAACATTATTTCCGTTTTCATTTTTCCTTTTTAAGCTCCTTGGTGTTCTTCCTAATATAAATATGTGCTGTAAATTTTGACCGAAGTTTGTGTGTAATCGACCTGCTTCGTTTCCTTGGTGTTCTTCCTAATATAAATATGTGCTGTAAATTTTGACCGAAGTTTGT
>ENA-UOJC01000458-UOJC01000458.1-human-gut-metagenome-genome-assembly--contig:-C104-NODE-458-length-72025-cov-12.442240_pt1 | contig 72025 bp, 75 predicted proteins | sample MGYA00242339_ERZ723886 | MGnify/ENA metagenome assembly ERZ723886 | reverse complement strand
TGTCTTTTCTCTCAGAATTAACAAGTTCTTTTCAGCTATTCTGTTTTCAATGTGCATTTCAAAATAAACTTTTTATTTTTAAGCTTCTTAATTATTTATATAATCAGGGGCTTAATATAAGATTAACTTACTTTGTTCAGTTAACAACCGTCACCCGGTTCCCTTATCATATAACTTAAAAATTAATTGTCAAGCAGCTATTTTATATTTCTTAAATTTGCTATTTAACTCTTAAAGTTCATTGTGCCTCAGCACGTCTTTTATCTTATACAAAAAAAAATTTAAAAGCAAGCACTTTTTTTGATTATATTTTATAAAACTTAACATTAGTTAAAATACTTGTGTACGAATAGTTTTCAATATGAGCTACCTCATCTTCTTATTAAGAAGACGATAGTTTTAATAAAAAGTTCCCGATAATTACGCAAAAATTTTTATTCACAATATTTATTTTAGAATAAAGGAATTATACTATGCTTATAAGAGCTTCAAAATGCAGACAACAGAATAGTTTTCAGGGTTTACATACTGCAAAAATTACCGGTAATCTTAATAATATAAAAACAAATATTGATATTTTTAGAATTGATAAACATGACAAGAACTTTTTAAAACTTTTATGCAAAGACATTAATATGGAAAATCGCATGCCGGGGCTTACAAAATATGAATATGAAAGATGGCATGAGATGCTGGAACTAGCTGCTGATGAAGCTTCTAAAGAATCAAATACCTCATATATTGCATCCGTTAATGACAGAGCATGCGGCATAATTTCTTTTAACGAAGGCAGAAAAAAATTTCACCTTCATTGTATTTGTACATGGCCTGTTGAGTTTGGTGAAAAAGTTAAATTTGCAGGAAAAAGTTTATTTTATCAGATGTTCAAAAATTTTGCAGATCAAAACAGCGGGAAAATTGAACTTGAAGCAATAACAAACGGACCTTATGATACGGTAAATAAATATAAAAAACTCGGCTTTAAAGAAATTACGTCAGAAGGACATAAAGTCCTTATGGAGACAAATAAATACGAAGTAAAAAATACATTAAACAATTTGGAAAGAATGCTCAATTATATTCCTGCACAAAATCCTGTTGAAATAAGACTTATAGACACTTTAGAAATATAACATCAGTATATTAATCAATAAAAATTATTCAGAATATATAAATGTTCTATTTATTTAATTATGATAAACGAACTTAACTAAGTATAACAAAAATTATCTTAGACTGCAGCCTTCATTGCATGAAGTTTCTTTTCCCATTCCCATGCCGTTCTTATAATATCATCTATGTTTGTATATTTAACTTCCCAGCCCAGAACTTCTTTTGCCTTTTCATTTGATGCATAAAGACTGTCAGGATCACCTTCCCGTCTGGCTCCAATTACTACAGGAACTTTTTTCCCGGTAACACGTTCTGCAGCATTGATTATTTCTTTCACAGAATTCCCGATACCTGTACCGAGGTTTATGCATTCGCTGTTGGAACCTCCAAGAAGTTTTTCCAGAGCAAGTCTGTGTGCAGATGCTAAATCATCCACATGAATATAATCTCTTATACATGTTCCGTCTGGAGTGTTGTAATCATCTCCGAAAATTGTGATATTTTTACTCTCACCGGTAAGTGTTCTCAAAACAAGCGGAATTATATGAGTTTCAATTCTGTGCCATTCTCCGATATTTTTTTCCGGAGATGCTCCTGCCGCATTGAAGTACCTCAAGGCATAGTATTTTAATCCGTATGCTCTGTCATAATCTTTAAAAATCTTTTCTATCATCAATTTAGTATTTCCGTAAGGATTAATCGGATCTTGTTTTTGATTTTCACTTATAGGAGTATGTTCAGGTATCCCGTAAGTTGCACATGTTGAGGAAAATACTATTTTTTTGCAGTTATACTCAATCATGGCTTTTAAAAGATTTAAAGTATTTACAACGTTGTTATAGTAATACTTTTCAGGATATTGAACCGATTCTCCGACATAAGCAAATGCTGCAAAATGAATTACCGCATCAATTTTATTTTGGGCAAAAACTTTTCTTATCCCGTCAATATCCGCAAGGTCAACTTCACAAACCTTATAATCTTTGACGAATTCTCTATGACCTTCGGAAAAGTTATCAAGTACTATTACGTTGTAACCGGCTTTTTCAAGTTCATAAGCCGTATGGCTTCCGATATAACCAGCACCGCCCGCAACTAAAATTGTCTCCATTTTTTACTCCTCTATTTTCTTTTTATTTAATTATACCAGAAAAATTACACATTCGTGCTTAATAATAATTTACAACGGTTCAATTCTATTTATAATATAATAAATAATATATAAACAGAGAGAAAGAGGATTACAGATGTACGGAATTATTCTGGCAGGAGGTTCGGGCAGCAGGTTATGGCCTTTATCAAGAGAGTTGTATCCTAAACAGCTTTTAAATCTGGTATCGGATGAAAGTATTCTTCAGACTACTTTTGAAAGATTAAATCACTGCATGGATGCCGAAAATATTATAAGCATAACAGGCACAAAACATATTTCAAATGTCAGAATGCAATTAAATAAATTATCAGATAAGAGTGTTATTTTATCTGAACCTGTCTCTAAAAACACGGCACCTGCTATTGCAGTATCTGTAAAATTTATTATGCAGAAAATGTCTGATGATCCTGTTATTCTTGCAGTTCCTTCCGACCATCTTATAAAAGATAATAAAAAATTTGCGGATGCTGTCAAAAAGGGGGAAAAACTTGCTCAAGATGGTTATATTGTAACATTCGGAGTAAAACCACATTATGCAGAAACAGGGTATGGATATATTAATATTCAAGAAAGTCTGGGCGATGGTTTCAAAGTAAAAAATTTCGTTGAAAAACCTGATGCGGATACAGCAAAAAATTATTTGAATTCAGAAACATATTTTTGGAACAGCGGAATTTTCATGTTTAAAGCTTCAGTATTAATGAGTGAACTTAACAAACATGCACCTGAAATTATTAATATTCTGGATAATATAGACTTTACAAATTCAAATGAAATTCCGTTTATTGAATTTGATAAAATGCCTATGATATCAATAGATTATGCTGTCATGGAAAAATCGGATAAGATTGCTCTTGTAAAACTTGAAAGTGATTGGAATGATTTAGGTTCATGGAAATCAATTTATGATGTTAGTCCTAAAGATGAACAAAATAATGTTTTTGTAGGACATGTTCTTGATAAAGGTTCTAAAAATTCGTTTATTTATGCCTCATCAAAACTTGTTGCAACAATAGGACTTGAAGATACCGTTATAGTAGAAACAGAAGATGCAATTCTGGCTTGTAAAAAGGATAAAACACAGGAAGTAAAACATATTTATGAAACCCTGAAACAGCAGAACGATAACACACATCTTATTCACAAAACAGTTTACCGGCCATGGGGATTTTATACAGTAATAGCTCAGGGAGACGGGTTTTTAACAAAGATTATCCATGTAAATTCAGGCCAAAAATTGTCTTTGCAATCTCATAATTTCAGAAGCGAACACTGGGTTGTACTTACCGGCAAAGCTAAAGTCGTTCTGGAAGGAAAGGAGTTAATTCTTTCACCAGGACATAGTGTTGATATTCCGCTAAAAGCTATTCACTCTCTACAAAATCCGTTTGAAGACGGCTTGGAAGTGATAGAGGTTCAAAAAGGCGATCCTCTGATAGAAGAAGATATTATCAGATACGAAGATATGTATGGCAGAGTCTGAGAAAAAGAAAAATTCTTTATTTGAAAATTTTTTGTCCTGTTTAATAGGGGCATTAATAGGTAGCGTGGTATTTCTGGCAAAAGTAAAATTTCACCTGAACGGCTGGAAATTTATGCTGTTTCTTTTTGTGGTGCTGCTTACTCTCGCAGTAATTTTTGTAATAATTATAGAGTTGGATGTAAAGCATCAACTGGAAAAACTAAAAGCAAAAAACAAGACCAATGACTGGAAAAATTAGATAATAAGTTTCATTGTGGGTCATGTATGCCAAATCTACAGAAGCAGAGCTACACGGCTCACGGAGTTTGCATGTAAAAAGGCTCAACTAATTTTTCCACGCTTTCAGAATGACATGCTGTCACAGCAATGCGATTGCAGTTCAAAGCCCCCAAACAGCATTGCAAAACCCTCATGCACAATATTACAACCCGATTTTCTGATTAAGTTTTAAGGCATCTATCATTTGCAATACAGATAATATTTCATTAAATAATTCTACAAAAGTTTCAGCATTCGTATCTTTTGAAAAATTTGCCATAGCAAAGAGATCTTTTCCTGCGTTCACTGCGATGGTAATCTTTTTATCCTTAAAAGCTGCCCTCATATATTTTGCTTTGAAGGCTGTTTTGATATTTTTAAATCGTTCTATAAATGCCGGTGTCAGCACAACCCTTGCTTCTATCTGGTTATCTGAAAATATTTTATATTTATGACAAAATTCTACATCTTCAAGCTGAACATTTCCAAATGCCGCATGGTTATATAGAATACCCCTGCTGGTCGGAGCATTTTCATAAAGAAAAGTATGACCTTCAAAGTTTTTGTTCATATCAAATTCCACAAAAACTCCTCTGAAAGGCACATATGTACAGATTGCAAAAATTACCGCGATTATACCAAGCAATAACAATGCCGGAATTATCCACAGAATTCCGAAGAAATTCGTAACCGCAGCAATAGTTACAAGGAATCCACAACCAATTAATAAAACCGCACAACCGCATCCAATAGCAAATGGAGCAAGAACTAAATATCCCATAAGATTTTGTAATGACAGTGAAGTATCATATTCAAAAATACGGAATCTTACATCTTTATAAACCCCTGTTATAGAATCATCAATATTTCCAATAAGAGAAGAACTCATTATATTTAATTTACTTAAATTCTGAAAGTATTGCATATCCTTCATACTTCCACCGCCCTGCGACCATGAAAAATTCCCAAAAATCTTCAAGAAGTCACTCATAAGCTGTTTTTTAATAATAGCTTCCCCTCTCGTATCAATATTAACAGTTTTGGACTTGTTCTGTCGGTTGTTAAACAATAGTACAATCAAACTTCCAAACATCAGTATAATGCAGATTACAGGATACCCCACCCCGATTATACCCTTTATGAAACTTAATTCTTCCGGCAGAAATGCTACGATTATCTCCGAAATAAACGAAGTCAAATTTATACCAAATAAACCAATAATACCTAAAATCATACAAAAAGCACTGATTGCATTTACCTTTTCGTGTTTTCGTATTTTGTTAATTTTATCTAAATTACTGCGGACTTTTGTAAAATAAAATTCCTGCAATTCTTTACGCATCTGCGAAACACTTTTCTCTTCCATAACCGAAAACCTTTTATAACTTATCTATAACATCTTTCAGTTTACCATAGTAACCCTCATTTAGCAATTCGAAAAATTTTTTCGAGGTGTAAGGTGCGATTGCACAAACCCATTCTCTGTCAATATAAATTCCCTCAACAAGTCTGGCAAATAATTCCGTAGGTTTTGTATAATATTTATAAAGTTTGTTGAGTCTTGCAGAAATCCGTGATTGTTTTTTCTGCAGAGAATGCAGTTTTATGTAAGCACAAAACGCCTCCGGCATTTCCGGAAAATCAGATTCAACATTTGTTACAGAATATATTTTCGCCTGTTTTTTGAAAAATCCTTCAATAACTTTCACCCTGTCATATTTAAGCAGATATTTTGCTTTTGATTTTTTTATATACTTATCAAACTCCTTAAACTTTTTTGAGCGGAGAAATTTCGGATAATCCTTTTTGATAATTTTTTCATATTCCTTTATTTGTTGCTTAATCCTGTCTTTATGCTCGTAAAGTTTTACGCCGAGTGAGTTTTCATCAACAAAATTTGTAACCTTGAAAAGTTCATCAGCAAGAGTAAGGTTGTCTTCCTTAAAAAGTACCTGAAAGCTTCCACCGGTCTTTCCGATGGAAGGTTCAAGCCCGTAGTGGATATAGTGTGCAAATTCATGCAAAAGAGTAGGCATAACTCTGTGAGGCGGAATACTCTTCGAAATATCAATCCTGTTTTTCATAAAAAATCCGAGATGTCCGCGGGCTTTTGTCGTCGTATGCACTTCAATTCCCAAACTTTTCAGATACTTTATAAGCTCTTTTTCATCCATAATTAAATTATAGAACAAATAATAATAAATTTTGTTTATTACTTATTAGGGAAGGTTATTAAAATAATCTTTCTCGTTAATAGCTTTATAAAAACTTATTAAAATCTTAATTTTTCATTAAGGAAATTAAGATTTTAATAAAATTATTATATAAATAAATTATACAAAATGTTTTTCAAATATTAGGAGAAAAGGAGAAAAGATATGTTAAAACCATTAGGCGACAGAATTGTTGTAAAAGTTATTGAAGATACAGAACAAACATCAGGCGGAATTTTTATTCCTGACAGTGCAAAAGAAAAACCTCAAAAAGGTGAAGTTGTTGCCGTAGGCCCGGGAAAAACTAACGACAAAGGCGACAGAGAACCTATGGATGTTGCTGTCGGTCAAACAGTTCTTTACGCAAAATACGCAGGAACTGACGTTAAAATGGACGGAAACGAATACAAAATTCTTTCAATTAAAGACGCATTAGCAATTATTGAATAAATGATTTTCGACAGCAAAGTGTCGGATAATCAGGACAAAATTTTTAGTTAAAGGAGAAATAAAAATGGCAAAACGTATAGTATTTGATGAAGAAGCAAGAAAATCGCTTCTCAAAGGTATAGACGCAGTTGCAGATGCTGTAAAAGTTACACTGGGACCAAAAGGTCGCAACGTTATTATTGAAAAAAAATACGGTGCTCCTCAAATCGTTAACGATGGTGTAACCATTGCAAAAGAAATTGAATTGAAAGACGGTTTGGAAAATGCAGGTGCTCAATTATTAAAAGAAGTTTCTTCAAAAACAAACGATGTAGCAGGTGACGGTACAACAACAGCATCAGTTCTCGCTCAGGCAATCGTTCGTGAAGGTTTGAAAAACTTAACGGCAGGTGCAAACCCTATGTCTATGAAACGCGGTATTGATAAAGCCGTTGATATTTCAGTTAAGAAAATCAAAGAAATGTCAAAACCGGTTAATACTAAAGAAGAAATCGCTCAAGTTGCTGCAATTTCTGCCGGCAACAATAAAGAAATCGGTGAACTTATTGCAGAAGCTATGGAAAAAGTCGGACACGACGGTGTTATTACTGTTGAAGAAAGCAAATCTTTCGGCACAAATTTAAAAGTTGTTGAAGGTATGCAATTCGACAAAGGTTATTTGTCACCTTACTTTGTAACAGATGCAGAAAGAATGGAAGCCGTTTTGGATGATGCTTATGTATTCTGCTGCAACAAGAAAATCAACCTAATCTCGGATTTGGTTCCGTTGTTGGAACAGGTTGCACGTGACGGCAAATCTTTGTTGTTAATTGCTGAAGATGTTGAAGGCGAAGCTCTTGCAACACTGGTTGTTAATACAATGAGAAAAGTATTGAGAGCAGTTGCAGTTAAAGCTCCTGGATTCGGCGACAGAAGAAAAGCAATGTTGGAAGATATCGCAATTCTTACCGGCGGAGAAATGTTCACCGAAGAACTCGGCATTAAATTAGAAAATGTTACAACCCAGATGTTAGGTTATGCAAAACGCGTAACTGTTACAAAAGACGAAACAACAATCGTTGTTGGTAACGAAACTAAAGAAGCTGTTCAGGAAAGAATCAGATTAATCAAAAAACAAATAGAATCATCAGACAGCGAATACGATAAAGAAAAACTTCAAGAAAGAGTTGCAAAACTTTCAGGCGGTGTTGCTGTTATTGAAGTAGGTGCAGCAAGTGAAGTTGAATTGAAAGAAAGAAAATTAAGAATTGAAGATGCCCTGAATGCAACAAGAGCAGCTAACGAAGAAGGTATCGTACCTGGCGGCGGTGTTGCATTAGTAAGAGTTCAACAAGAATTGGAAAAACTTGTTAATACAACAAACTTCTCATCAGATGATGAAAAAATAGGTTTCAAAATTCTTACGGCAGCACTTGATGTTCCTTTAAGAGCAATCGCAAGAAATGCCGGAGCAAAAGCTGATGTTGTAATCGATACAGTATTAACACATCAGGGTGCTTACGGATATGATGCATTGGATGACAAATATGTTGATATGTTCTCTGCAGGTATTGTTGACCCGGCAAAAGTAACACGTTCAGCACTTGTTAATGCTGCATCAGTAGGTTCAATGCTGTTGACAACAGAAGCTGCAGTTGTTGAAATTCCGGAAGAAAAACCGGCTGCTCCTGCAATGCCTGCAGGTATGGGCGGTATGATGTAAGTATCCCTAAACTAACAAAATAAAAAGGTATCCCTGATAGGGATACCTTTTTTAAAATCAGACATTATTCTTCTTCATTGTCGATTTCAATTTTATTTCCGTTTTCATCGTACTTGTAATCTTGGTAAGACGATATTGCACCATCGGAGTCTCTGGTAATTTCTCTGATTACTCTTCCATTTTCATCATATATGTAATCAGTATAAGTCAATATGGAGCCGTCAGCTTTACGCATAATGAATCTGGTTTCATTCCCATTTTCATCATATTCCTCATCACAATAGAAGGTTATCGTACCATCAGGTTCTCGATTGATATATCTTACGACCTTGCCTTTATCATCATATTCCTGATCAATAAAAGATCTTACGCTCCCGTCTGCTCTACGTATAATAGATTTGATTTCTCTGCCTTTTTCATCTAAAACTTCGCTTATATAACCATTTTCATCATAAGAATATATTGTTCCGTCTTCGTTTGGTATTTTTTGTCCGGCTTTGCTTTTATCCGGAAGTAAGAACTGGATACCCAATGGAATTTGAGTACTGCTCAAATCATCGCCTTTTGCAGGAGGGTTTTGGTCTTGTGCAGGTGGTGCTGCCAGTGGTGTTGTTGCTGTTGTAGGTGCTGTGGCTGTAGTTGGAGCCGATGCTGTTGTTGAAGCCGTTGCCGTTGTAGGTGCTGTGGCCGTTGTAGGTGCCGATGCTGTTGTCGGTGTTGTGGCTGATAAATCCAAACCCATTGCACTGTATATTCTATTCATCTGTTCATCAGACAGTTGTATGCGGTCGCCTTTCCATATTTGATAACTATTGCCCCAGCCGGCTCTTGTTTTATCCGTTCCTCCATGGAATAAACTCTGGCCTTCTGCCTGTTCTTCTTTTTGTATTTCGTCAAACACAGACATTACTTTTGTCCAATCTATTTTTTGATTTGCATCAAAACCTGCCTGTTTCTTTGCTTGTTCCAAAAAGATATATGTTAATCCCTGCTCTTTACCACTTATAGTGTAATCAAATCCCATTTGAGTTATACTCCTCTGATTTGTAAGCACACCTTGCTTATAATTTAATAAACGTTATTTACACTATAAAAATTTATTACTGTCATTTTATTTTTACATTTTGTTATAATTAAGCAAAAAGTTCACTGGAAAGATAACGTTCTCCGCTGTCCGGAAGAATTACAACAATAAGTTTTCCTTTGTTTTCCGGTCTTTTAGAAAGTTCATTTGCCGCCCATAATGCTGCACCTGAAGAAATTCCCGATAAAATACCCTCTTGTGCAGCAAGCTTTCTTGCCATATCCATAGCATCTTCATCAGTAACCGGAATAATTTCATCGGCAACACTTCTGTCAAAATTTTCAGGAACAAAATTGGCACCTATGCCCTGAATTTTATGACTGCCTGCCGGTTTGCCCGCTAAAACTCTGGAACTTGCAGGTTCAACCGCTACAGCTTTTATTGCAGAATTTTTTGCTTTAAGCCCCTTTGCAATCCCTGAGATTGTACCTCCTGTTCCAACACCGGCAACAATTATGTCAACTTTTCCTTCTGTATCATTCCAAATTTCCTCGGAAGTTGTTAAAACATGGCTTTCAGGATTTGAAGGATTTGAAAATTGCTGGGGAATAAATGAATTTTTAATTTCTCTGTGAAGTTCTTCCGCCTTATCCACAGCACCCTGCATACCTTTTTCACCATCTGTCAGGACGAGTTCTGCACCGTAAGCTTTCAAAAGCAAACGACGTTCAATGCTCATTGTTTCTGGCATTGTCAAAATCATCCGATATCCCTTAATTGCACAAACCATGGCAAGACCTATACCTGTATTGCCGCTTGTCGGTTCAATTATAACCGTATCTTTATTAACAAGTCCAGCTTCCTCTGCTCTTTTTAGCATATTATAAGCAGGTCTGTCTTTAATAGAACCTGCAGGATTATGAGATTCAAGTTTAGCAGCAATAAAGGCTTCACCGTCATTTAACTTATTAATTTTTACAAGCGGAGTTTTACCGATTAATTCAATTAAATTTTCTGCGATTTTCATAAATTTTCCTTTCCATGTTGTTGCCCCCTCACCCTTAATCCCTCTCCCGCAGGGCGAGGGAAATTTTTTCAAATACTCCTTCAATGTTATTATCGATATCATTGTTCCAAAATCTGAGTATCTTAAATCCTCTTGACGTTAAATATTCAGTTCTTTCCTTATCATATTTTTGCTGCTCCGGAGTATTATGACCTCCGCCATCCAACTCAATTATAAGCATTTTTTGTACAGCTACAAAATCAACTATGTATTTCCCTATGGGGTATTGCCTTTTAAATTTTGTATTTTCAAATTGGCTATTACGTACAAAGTTCCAAAATTTAATTTCCTGCGGTGTCGTATTTTTTCTTAAATATCTTGCCGTATTAGTGTTTTTCCCTCGCCCTGCGGGAGAGGGATTAAGGGTGAGGGGGCTGTCAGAATTTCCCCTGAACCCTTTTTTATGAGAAATTGTACGTCCGATTTGGTTTAACTTTTTTGATAATTCATCATAATTCACACCAACTTTATTCGGATAAATCTCGTACTTTCCACGGACATCTTCAGCCGTAACGTTAGGCATGACAACATTTGCACCTGCTTGCAGTGCCATTATACGTCCATGCGGATTTAAAGTTTCCATAGCCGTTGTGGCAGGAATATTTATATCGGGCAATAAAAGCCGTGTTAATGCCATAACCTTTAAAGCAAGCATCAAATTTCCGCATTCACAATCTTTTAATGGTGTATGAGGGTGAGGAATTAAAGGTCCGATTCCAATCATATCAGCATCCAGCTCTTTAAAAAATAATATATCATCAGCAAGTGATTCTATTGTCTGCCCGGGAAGCCCGACAAGACAGCCCGTTCCTGTCTCAAATCCAAGTTTTTTTAAATCATGCAAGCATCTCTTTCTATTCTCAAAATCAGCTTTAGGATGCATTTTTTTATATAAAACTTTATCAGTTGTCTCTATCCTCAAAAGAAATCTATCAGCACCTGAATCTTTTAAAAGTTTATATTCTTCATAACTGCGTTCGCCTATACTCAAAGTCACTGCAACATCAAGTTTTTTAATCTCCGCAATAATTTCTGCCAGATAACCCGCATTAAAGGTCAAATCTTCTCCGGATTGCAAAACTACAGTTTTATAGCCAAATACCGAAGCATGCTGTGCAAGCTGAAGAATTTGTTTTTTATTTAATCTGTATCTTTCAACAAGATTATTTTCTGCTCTTATACCACAGTATAAGCAATTACATCTGCAATAATTGGAAAATTCTATTAAGGCTCTCAGATGAACCTCATCCCCTACATAAGCTTTACGTGTTCTGTCCGCCACATTGAAAAGCTCTTCATTCACCCCGTCATCCGATAAAATTTTAACAAGTTCATTTCTTGTCAAACAATGGGTTAACTCTGCTTTTTCAATAAGTCTTTGCATACGAAAATTATACAACAAAACACAAATTATAAAATAAATTTGAATTTATTCAGGCTTTTTTTATTGCATGTTCGTGCTAAAATATAGTTATGTTCACGGGAATAGTCGAAGAAACAGGGATAATAAAAGGATTTACGAAAAACCAAAACGGAGCTGAAATTATTATCGGCTGTAAAAAAGTTCTTGAAAATACATTAACAGGTGACAGTATTGCAATAAACGGATGCTGTCAAACTGTGGTAAATATAGGGACTGATTTTTTTAAAGCAGAGATGAGCAGAGAAACCTTAGATATTACGAATTTTTCTGAAGCTGTATCCGGCTCCGCAGTTAATCTTGAGCGTGCAGTAACACCTTCCACAAGGCTTGGCGGGCATATTGTTCAAGGGCATATTGATGGTATAGGTCATCTTGTTAAACTTGAAAAATCTGAGGACTTTTATAATCTATATTTTGAAGTATCATCAAAAGAAGCAAAATATATTGTATATAAAGGTTCTGTTGCAGTTAACGGTGTAAGTTTGACGGTTGCGGAATCTAACGGTAATATTTTTAAAACTGCCGTTATCCCTCATACTATGCAGAATACAACTTTGAGATTTTTGAAAAAGGGAGATTCAGTTAATATTGAAACGGATATTTTAGGAAGATACGTTGAAAAATTTTTATCTGTGAATAATAATAACAATACTATCGATGAAAAGTTTTTAATGGAGAACGGATTTATATAATGGATGAATTTAAGTTTGATGGTATAGAAGAAGCTCTGGAAGATTTTAAAGCAGGAAAAATGATAATCGTCGCGGATGATGAAGACCGCGAAAATGAAGGTGATTTGATTTGTTCCGGTCAGATGGTTACGCCTGAAATTATAAAATTTATGGCAGAACACGCAAAAGGTTTAATTTGTCTTGCTATTTCACCTGAAATCGCTGAAAAACTTGAATTGCCACAAATGGTTGAACAGAACAGTGAAAGTATGAAAACTGCTTTTACGGTAAGTATAGATGCTGCAGAAAAATACGGAGTTACAACCGGAATTTCAGCTTTTGACAGGGCAAAAACTATTGAAGTGGCACTTGCACCGGATGCGGTTCCGTCAGATTTACGCCGTCCGGGGCATTTGTTTCCTTGTATGGCAAGACGCGGCGGTGTTCTGGTAAGAACGGGACACACAGAAGCTGTTGTCGATCTTGCAAGATTATGCGGACATGTTCAGGCAGGTCCTATGTGTGAAATTATGGACGAAGACGGACATATGATGAGACGCGATAATCTCAGAAGATTTGCAGATAAATACGGTATTAAATTTATCTCTGTTGCAGAATTAATTGCATATCGCCTCAAATCCGAGAAACTTGTTACCCGTGAAGCCGAAGCCGATTTACCGACGAAATACGGTCATTTTAAAATTTTCGGATACAAAAACCATATCACAGGAGAAGAGCATGTTGCTCTTGTAAAAGATGACGGAAGTGACAAAATTCCTCTTGTCAGAGTTCACAGTGAATGCCTGACCGGAGATATTTTCCATAGTCTTAAATGCGATTGCAATTCACAACTTCACGGAGCATTAAGAATGATTGAATCCTATGGAAAAGGTGCAGTTGTTTACTTAAGAGGCCATGAAGGAAGAGGTATAGGACTTATTAATAAAATTAAAGCTTACCATCTTCAGGAATGCGGTCAGGATACAATTCAGGCAAATATTTCGCTTGGCTTTAAGCCTGATTTAAGAGATTACGGTGTTGGAGCACAAATTATCAGAGATTTAGGATATAATACTTTTAATCTTATTACCAATAATCCGAAAAAAATTGTAGGCTTAAAAGGTTACGGTCTAAGTGTCAACGACATTGTGAAAATTCAATCAGAGGTAACTGAATACAACAAACGATACCTTGAAACAAAAAAAGAAAAAATGCATCATACACTTTAAAAAATTGTCAGAATGGAATTAAGGATAATAAAATAATGGATAGAGTTGCCAGATTAATTGATGAAAAAGATTTTACAGCTTTCGAATGCTTATATAATGATTTCAGAGAACGGGCGGAAGAAGATTATAAGTTTGAACTTGAACCGCTTGATTATGCAGGATTTATTGATGCGGTCAGAAGAGATTTAATAAAGTGTATTGTTCTTTTTGAGGACAGTATTCCGGTTGCTTTTCTTATTTATACAACATCAATTTCAGAAGCAATAGAGTTAAATATAATTCATTCTTATAATCTTGAAAATACTGAAGAAAGAGCAAAATATCTTATTTCAGAATTTTTGAAGGAAACCGAAATAGAAAGAGAAGATATGGTAGTGTGCTATCCGCTTCTAGGAAAGCAGGAGTCTCTAATCCATGTTGCGTCCGGATTCGGGTTTAAATTTATCGGAACAGTGGTTTTGAGATTTATGATGTACGGAACAAATTCAAAAGAAATATTGAATATGTATAAACCGGAAGCCTTACCGCCGGAATATTATCTTACACACTGGGATAACCGGTATTTTGATGATGCGGTAAAAGTTATTCATGAAGCATTCAAAGACAGTTCGGATGCATTGTTTGATCCGAGATTTAAAAGTCTTGACGGCACGGATGATATTCTGACAAAAATTATACAGAATGTTTATGCGGAATTTCTTCCTGAGGCAACTTCCGTATTACTTTATAATGGGAAACCCGTTGGATTTTGTTTTATCAACTTAACTGACGGCAGAATTGCAAACATTCCTATTCTAGGCTTATTAAAAGAACATCAAAGTAAAGGGTTTTCAAAACTTTTACTAAGACAGTCTCTGGAAAAACTTATTTCCTGCTCAGAATCCGGAGCTCGTCCTATTTCAGAAATAAATACAACAACGGAAACTGACAATTATCAGGCATTGAAATTATACAGACATCTGGGCTTTAAAGAAGATTACGATTATCCGCAGGCATATTTGGGATAATTTGTTAAAATTTATCTTCTTCCATTTTTTTTAATTCAATTCCATACCCGAGTGTATTGGCAAACAACTCAACTTCATCAAATCTAAGTAAGGGTTCTTTTCTCATTTTATGAGAAATTCCGTCAACCGTAATTTTTATCCACTGCAAGGTTTAATAATCTTGTCAATTCAGCTGCAGTAATTATTATTGTAATCCACAGAGTACAGCCCCATTCAGCGGAACAACCTGTACGGCAAAGGTAATCGCAGAAGGTAAAATTGACTACTAAACTGGACTTTAGTTAAAAAATCATTTAATATAATTACGTGGATGAATTCAATCTCAGCAATTTGATTTCTAAATTCGGAACCTACCGTGTGAAAAATAACGGTAATATTAACAATGCTCATGTTAATCAAGCAGCCCAATCCTTTACGCCGAAGGAAGCTGCTGCACAAAATATGCCTAAAGCTTCTGCAACGGCACAGACCCCGACTCCGCAAATGGGTAATCTTGGCGGCAGCGATATGTCCGTCTATGTTAAAGATTTGATGAAACTCCCGCGTAATATGAATGAATTTATCTACATGGTACAAAAGAATATTACACAGATGCAGCTGAACAGACTTCTTAACGGTCAGATGGCTCAAAGAAATATGCTATCACAAACTCAAGCTCAAATTCTTGCACAGCTTCAGGGGTTATCAACTGCCGAAATACAAACAGTATTAAAATCTCAGATGATGAATACACAGCTTCAATCGGCTTTAAAAAATCTGCAAATTTCTGCCGGCGGGATGATTAATCTGGCTGATATTGCGGCTCTCATTCAGGCGAACGGGAAAGATGCAATTACAAAACTTATAATAACAATGGCATCAGCCGCAAAACAGGGAGTAAATGATTTAAGTCAGTTGAAAGATACCGCAAAACTTATCAATGCCTGTATTTCGTTTGCTTCTGCAGACAATCCCCAGCAAACATTAAAAACTTTGATGCTTTTATATCTGCCATGGCTTCCTTTGCAGGAAGGAACGGATTTTGATATTGAAATATCCTCATCCGAGGAAGAAAAAGATGATGAAAGTATTCTGATTGTAACTATTACAACACTTAATTTCGGTGTGGTCAAAGCAACCATTATTCTTGAAACTGCAAACTCAGTTGTTGTAAATATAGAATGTTCAAAAAAATTTCCTAAACAAGAATTACTCGACAGAATTAACGGTGACGGAAAAAGTTATTCTATGCAATCAGACATCTCGTTTACAACAAAAGAATCCAATCCGCAGCAATCCGAAGGACAGACTAAAGCAAAAATTAACATGTCATCTAATTATCAGATAAATCCATATCTTTTATTAATGGCACATACAATTATTCGTAATACAATGATAATAGATAACAATGCCACAAACGGCGTTGTTTCGCATACAGATAAACAAGGAGAGTAGAATATGAAATTTTTACACACAATGATTAGAGTAAAAGACATTGATGCATCGTTAAAGTTCTATACTGAACTTCTGAATATGAAACTGGATAAGAAAAAAAGATTAGATGATTGTGAACTTTATTTTCTTAATGATGAAGACGGAACCTGCCAGATTGAACTCACTTACAATGACGAAACACCTAAAGAAGGATATACAAACGGCTCTGCCTTCGGGCATTTCGCATTTTCCGTTGATTCTCTGGAAAAATTTACTGAAAAACTTCACAGCCTGGGTTATGAATACTTATACGAACCATTTGACCTTAACGGTAAAGGAACTAAAATAGCATTCATAAAAGATCCTGACGGTAATGAAATTGAAATGATTGAAAAAGTTGTCTGGTAAATAAGACATAAAACGAAAATACCCCTCTCTTAAAAGAGAGGGGTATTTTATTAAAATCAGCTAAAAACCAATACTAAAGTTGTAATTATCCCATACTAAAGTATGAAGTTTTGTAAAAATTATTAAAGTTTTTTTCAAGTTGTGCCGTATATTATAACAAAGGCATGCAAGTAGAAGGAAAAACCAATGAAAGATAAAGATGTGAAAAGTGGTGTTTCACTGTTCGGGCAATCAGAAGAGTATCTTCTGGATAATGATCCTTTGGAAGAAATTTTTGCATTAAATTTAGGTGATTTTATTTCCGAACATTTAATTTCAGAAGATCTGGCAAAAAAAATAAGTTCTAACGTGAAAGATAAAAAGGAAAGCTTAAAAAATCAGCTGAATGAACTTATTTCAATTTATTCACTGAACAATACCCTTTGTGTTTTGAATTTTGAGACAAAAGAGGATTATGCAATCTACACATCTATTGCACATTCCATTAAACAAATGCTTGAAGTTGAAAATTGCAATATATATTTCTCATATGAATATGCAAAAGCTGTTGATACAGAAGAACATGACCTTGTTCTGGTCGGAAGTTCTCTTGAAAATTTAAAACATAAAGGTTACAACCTTGACGATAACTCCATCATCAGTGCATCTTTTAATGAACAGGATACAATTACAAAGGACAATGTTACAGCTGTTTCAATGCATTGTAATTCCAGAAACGTAGGGGTTATTGCCATAGAAAGTGAAAAAGAAATTCCCGAAGAATATATAACTCTTGTAGAAAGTATTTCTTCATTGTTTGCAACATCAATGACATTACAAGGTGAAATAGATTATGCAACAAAAGTTCTGGCTGATACACACTCAAATGCCGGTGATCTTCAACATATACGAGCCGAAATTACGGCATTAATCGGAGATTTATGCGATTACCAGCAAAATTTTGTTGTACAGCTTGCACATGCTGTTGATGCAAAAGGCCAATATACTGTATCCCATTCTCAAAATACGGCAAATCTTGCACGACAAATTTGTAAGGCAATGGGCTTAAATGAAAAAACAACCGATTTAATATACTATGCCGGACTGCTGCAAAACATAGGCAAAATTATGCTGCCTGAAAAAATCTTTGCAACAAACGGAAAACTATCACCTGAAGATTTAAAGAAAGTTCAAAATCATTCAAATATCGGTGTAAATTTATTGATGAACATAAACTTCTTATCGGAAGTTGTTCCTTATATAAATTATCAAAAAGAACGCGTTGATGGTTCCGGTGAACCGGAAGGCCTGAAAGGTCAATCTATCCCGCTCGGTTCAAGAATAATCGCTGTGGCTGACGCATATAGTGCAATGACTTCAGACAGACCTTACAGAAAAGCAATGCCAAAAGAAAAAGCTCTTTCTATAATGAAAGAAGAAACAGGCAAAAAATGGGATACAGACGTAGTTAATGCACTTTTCGAAACACAAAAATAATCGACAATGATCATATATACTAAGGAGCCGCCTTTGATAATAACGTCACTGGCGGTTTCTTAGTTAAGTCACTGAATCGTAAAAACGACATTAATATTATTCTTTAACCAGTTATCTAAGTAATAAAAAAGAGTACCTTTTGAGGTACTCTTTTGATATATAAAGATTTTTGATTAACGTTTTGAGAATTGGAAACGTTTTCTTGCTCTTTTTCTACCGTATTTCTTACGTTCTTTAACGCGAGGGTCACGGGTCAAAAGGCCTTCAAGTCTTAATACGTTTCTGTATTCTTCGTTAGCTTTAACCAAGGCTCTTGAAATACCATGTCTGATAGCTCCGCACTGTGCAACGATACCGCCGCCCAATGCTTTTACTCTTACATCATATTTTTCCTGATTGTCAGTTAAAACCAATGGTCTATAAACTAACATTTCAACAGCAGGTCTGTTTCCGATATAGTTTTTCAAAGTTTTACCGTTAACAAAGATTCTGCCTTTGCCTTTTACTAATTTTACAACTGCAATAGAGGTTTTTCTGCGGCCAGTTGCCATAATTTCTTTATCTGCCATTATTTAGCCTCCTTTTCCAACACGATTGGTTTTTGTGCAGCATGCGGATGTTCACTGCCTGCATAAATTTTCAATTTAGTTAACTGTTGTGCACCAAGCGTATTGTGCTGCAACATACCCTTAACAGCTTTTTCAAGAGCAAGAGTACCGTCTTTTTCCATTAATTCTTTGAAACTTGCTGATTTCAATCCGCCAGGATATCCTGTATGGTGATAGTAAATCTTATCAGTTTCTTTATTTCCCGTTACACGAACCTTATCTGCGTTGATAACAATTACAAAATCACCCGTATCAACGTTAGGAGTGTATTCAGGTTTATTTTTACCTCTCAAAATATTGGCAATTCTGACTGCAAGTCTGCCGAGTACTTCACCCTCAGCATCAATCAAATACCATTTTCTTTCAACTTCCAGAGGTTTTGCTGAATATGTTTTCATTATTCGTCTCCGTTTATGTTTTTTAATATTGTACTTCTATTAATGTCAATCCGTAAGGGCTGACTGTCTGACCGGCTTTAGTACGGTCCTTTGCATCAAGCACATCTTTCATATGACTTGAAGGCAGGTTGTGACCTTCTATTTCAAGTAAGGTTCCCACAATTGTTCTGACCATATTATAGAGAAATCTGTTTCCTATAATATCAATAACAACATGGTCGCCGACTCTCCTGCATTCGGCACTTTCGATAAAACAGACTTTGCTCGGGTTTAGCGTTCCGGAACGTTTAAAACTTGAAAAATCATGTTCACCGAGCAGACAATTTAAAGAATTTTGCATTCTTTCAATGTCAACATCATACTTAACTCTCAACAGGTCACCATCAAAAGCATTTTTGCATTTACGATTAATAAATTCAAATCTGTAATGACGCCGCCTTGCCGATTTTTGAGCATGAAAGTTCGGTTCAACTTCTTTCAAATCCGTAACTGATATATCATCAGGCAAAATTTCATTCAGCGAATAGATAAACTTTGAAGCAACAATACATTTATCCGTATCAAAATGAACGACCTGACCCAATGAATTAACACCGCTGTCGGTTCTTCCGGAGAAGACTGTTTTAATCGGTCTTTTATTATTTGCGGAATTTTTATCCGCTATCAAAGTACTGATTGCCTTTTCAAGTTCACCCTGTATAGTCGGAGTTTCTATCTGTTCGCCGTTTCGGAATTGTATCTGGCTTCCGGCATAATTTTTACCGATATACTGAACCTTTAAGGCATAACGCATGACTTATACCAGCTGGATTAAAGCCATTTCAGAAGCATCACCGCGTCTTGGAGGCAGTCTAAATATTCTTGTATATCCGCCTTTACGGTCAGAATATTTTTTGCCAATGATAACAAATAACTGTCTCAATACAGTCTGGCGTGCTAATTTTTTATCAGCTACAGGAGCTTCAAACACTTCGCCTGTTGCAAGGTCAATATATTTACCGGTTTCTTTATTGTAAATATGTCTTGCTGCCTGACGGATTGCATGAAGATCACCTTTTTTTGCAAGGGTGATAATTTCCTCAGCATATGGTCTCAATGCTTTTGCACGAGCCATTGTTGTTTTGATTTCACCGTGTACAAAAAGTTCAGTAGCTAATGAACGCAAAAGTGCGTCTCTTTGGTCTTTTGCTTTACTTAGCGTATGTTTTTTAGTTTGGTGTCTCATTTTAATTTTCCTTTATATTTATTATTTTTATTAGTTTTATTTTTTATTAACTAACCGATTTCTTCTTCAACTTCAGGGTTTGGAGCAAGGTCCAGGCCGAAGTGGTGAAGTCTTTCGATTACTTCATCAGAAGATTTCTTACCGAAATTTTTAATATTCAATAAGTCATGTTCTGATTTTTTAAGTAATTCTGCCATAGAATTAATACTTGCACGTTTCAAGCAGTTATATGCTCTTACTGAAAGTTCCAATTCTTCGATAGTCATGCTAGGAACATTTGCATCATCTTCAACACTTTCTTCAACCACAGCTGAAGGTGCAACTACAGGTTGACCGGTAATTGCTGCAATCTGCATAAAATGATCGATTAATAAGTTTGAAGCCTGGCTCAATGCTGTAGAAACTTCTATTGAACCGTTTGACCAAATTTCCAGAGTTAACTTATCGAAATCAATAGAATCGCCTACACGAGTATTTTCTACATTGTAGCTGACTCTTTTGATTGGCATAAATGTTGCATCAATAGGCAATACATCGATTGAAACGTTTTTGGAATCTCTAGGAACGTCGTGAGCAACATATCCTTTGCCTGTTTCAACAATAATATCAGCGTGGAAGCTGCCGCCTTCTGCAACAGTACATATTAACCAGTCAGGGTTAACAACTTTAACGCCTGCAGGTAATTGAATATCACTTGCAAGAACAGCACCTGCTTTATCAACATCAATTCTCAAATGCTGTGCTTCTTTAGAATCAGTTTTTACAACCAAGCCTTTAAGGTTCAGCATTACATCAATAACGTCTTCCAATACACCCGGAATTGCGGTGTATTCATGTGTGATACCTTCAATTCTTGCTGATGTTACAGCAGTTCCTTCAAGGCTTGACAGAAGAACACGTCTTAATGAGTTACCGATAGTTGTACCAAAACCTTTTGCTAAAGGTTCAACTACAAATTTACCGTACTGTGAACCATCTGAACTTGTTGTCGTATTAACACATTTAATTTTTAATTCCATTCTTTTAATCTCCTAGTTGTTAAATAACTATTTTGGATTTCTCCGATTGAGTTAGATTAATCAAAATCTGCCTCTTGCTCGTTTGCGATTAACGGGTCTTCGCTCTCAACGCCGCACAAGACGGGGAACCGTTTTGAGCTATCCCCTCCGCTCACTCGCGTTATTTAGAGTAATATTCAATTACGAGTTGTTCTTTAATTTCAGGATCTAATTCTTCTCTTTCCGGAATTCTGTCGAAAGTAATTTTTAATGCTTCTTTATCGATAGTCATCCATGCAGGAGCACAAGCCATATCAATCATTTCAGTTACAGATTTTAAGAATGCTGCACTCTTTGATTTAATTGTTATAACATCACCTGCTTTTACAAGGTATGAAGGAATATCAACTTTTTTACCGTTTACAAGAACATGACCGTGATTTACGATTTGTCTTGACTGTTTACGAGTGATACCGAGACCTGCTCTGTAAAGGATGTTATCAAGTCTTGATTCCAATAATTGTAAAAGAATTGTACCTGTAACGCCTTTTCTTCTTGCAGCTTCATTATAATATTTAGCAAACTGTTTTTCACTTACAATATATGTAAATCTGATTTTTTGTTTTTCAGCTAAGTGGATTGCGTATTCTGAAAGTTTCTTTCTTACTGCACCGTGCTGACCTGAAGCTGTTTGTCTCATAGAAGAAGTTAATTTTCTGTTAGACAAATCTTTTACTTTTTTGTTTCTGAATAATTTATTACTTGGACCTGTATATCTTGCCATTTTAAAATTTCTCCTTTTAGTTGTGCGGGGCATCTATGGTTTGCTTTATTGGCTTTCAGCAAGCCCCCGCGGTTGTACTTTAGTTGAACGGGTTAAAGGTTTAATGGTTGAACCGATTAAAATTTATTAATTTTTCTGACTATTCAGCCATCAACTCTTCAACATTAACTAAAATCAGGTTCTCTGATTCTAATTAAACACGTCTTTTCTTAGGCGGACGGCAACCGTTGTGAGGAATAGGTGTTACGTCTTTAATTAACGTAATTTCCAATCCTGCAGCTTGAATTGCTCTGATTGCTGTTTCTCTGCCTGAACCAGGGCCTTTGATATAAACTTCAACTTTTTTCATACCCTGATCGATTGACTTTTTAGCTACAGCTTCAGCAGCTGACTGAGCTGCGAACGGAGTGCCTTTTCTTGCACCTTTGAATCCGCTGGCACCTGCGGTAGCCCATGCAATAGCATTACCTTGAGTGTCAGTAGAAGTTACTATTGTATTGTTGAAAGTTGATTGAATGTGTACAACTCCCTGCAATACATTTTTCTTTTCTTTTTTCTTAGTTTTTACTGGTCTTGCCATTTTCTATTATCCTTTTCTTTTTTAGTTAGATTATTATTTTGTTAAAAGGCCGGTATGAATGGTTTAAGAGTTAAATATTAATTCCATTCAATTTTTTAACCGTTATGCCGTTTTCTTTTTAGTAATTGCCAAACCTTTTTTACCTCTGCGGGTTCTTGCGTTAGTCTTAGTTCTTTGACCTCTGCAAGGAAGGTTGCGTTTATGTCTTAAACCTCTGTAAGAGCCGATTTCCTGAAGACGTTTGATATGCATAGTTACTTCACGTCTCAAGTCACCTTCTATATGATAATTTGCGAGTTCGTTACGCAAATTTTTAATATCTTCTTCGGTTAAATCGTCTGTTCTCAAGTCAGGTGAAATACCTGTAGCTGCGAGAATTTTTTTACTTCTTGTAGGACCTATTCCGTAGATATAAGTCAATGCGATTTCCATTCTTTTGTTACGAGGTAAATCTACCCCTGCTAGTCTTGCCATTGTTTAATTTTCTCCTTTTCTTGTTGTTAGATTTTTTTGTATAAGAGGGATAAATACTTCCTCTCCACTTACCGACTCTGTGCGTAAGTCCCACATTGTGTTTTTGTAAAATATATGTTTATCGGCTATCCGACTCCTTCTTTTCGCTTTGCAAAATTTTTAAATTTACCCTGCTCAACCGGAGCCGCGGATATTACGGGTCTGTCTCGCTATCGCTCGACATCGCCATGTCGAAAAACTAACCCTGTCTTTGTTTATGTTTAGGGTTTTCACAAATTACGGCAACTCTGCCTTTTCTTTTAATAACTTTGCATTTATCGCAAACCGGTTTTACTGATGATCTTACTTTCATTTTCTTTTCCTTTATATTAATTTTCGTGAGATTTCTTATTATTTAAGTCTGAATGTAATTCTGCCTCTTGAGAGGTCATAAGGTGTCATTTCAACTTTTACTCTGTCACCCGGCAGGATTCGAATGAAGTTTTTCCTTATTCTGCCTGATATATGTGCAAGAATCTCATGGTCGTTTTCAAGCTTTACACGAAACATTGCATTCGGCATGGATTCTATAATTGTACCTTCTATTTCAATGACGTCTTTTGACATATTTTCCTCATTTTCGGCTTTGTTTTATTTTTCCGAACCCGAAAGTTTTGATACTCAAGGAGTTACGGCTAAATTTTTCACATGTGCATACGTACCCCTATTAAGGGTATATTTTAATCTTACTTGCAAAATATTTGAATGCAAGCGATTTGCTTGATTCTGCATGCATTTCTTAATAAAAATTTATTGATTGTTTTAATAATAACGGCACAGTTTCAATATTTACTTGAAACTTGAAAAATCTTTTATACTGCAACTTTTAGACTTTTTGTAAATTTTTTGTAACAATTCTAATTATTTATATTTTTAATTAAACACACCATGAGGCACCTAGTATTTATTCTCTAGCGATTGAAAAATATTAGAAATAAAAAATGAACATTATAAAAAAGCTACGGCAAATTTTTCCAGAAACTCTTGTCATACAAAGCTCTGTAAGTACACCCTATCCCATTCTCACTGTCAGAGGAAGTCGGTGAACAATATTGGGACTGATCCTCGTAAGTTGTTCCTTTTGCTCCCATCGGCAGAACTTTCCCGTTCGGCATTATCTGAAACGTAAACAAATCATGCCCCCACGCATTCGGACGCTTTTGATAACCGTTAACATCTACTGATATAAATAAATTTTTTGAGGTGAGCGACCCACCTCCGTTCTCTATTAAATATAAAGTTCCGTCGGGAACAAACCACTGTCCGTCATCAAGCCTGTTTGTGCTGACTGTCTGCTTTAACGTGTATGTTTTATACATGTCAATTTGGTACATATCGAAATTGCCTTCGTCATCTTCGCCGCCCATACCGGTACAAGCAGTTCTGCTGCAAAACTTCACGATATTAAAATATTTCTGAAACGGCTCATAAAAAGTCCACGTATCAAAATCACCGCCTTTTACCGGTTCACCCAAATCATAACTAAATTTTTGAACAGCTTGTTCTATAGCAGAATAATTTTTTCTTAAAGCAACCTCAAGAGCTTTATTTGTCTGTTCCTGTATAAGAGACGGCAAAGTCATAGCAGCAACAACTCCGATTATACCCAGTGTTATCAAGACTTCCGCTAACGTAAAAGCCGATTTTTTCATCAATCCTCCAGTATGTGATTTATGTATTTTATATGTGATATATCACATATAAAATCATTATTACTCATGTTTTATATTTAGTCAATAGCATAAAATACTTTTATGAAAGATATCAGATTACTTGAATTAGGGCATAAAATAAGACTAGAGCGAATGAAGAGAGATATCTCACAAGAACAGCTGGCGGAACTTGCCAATATCTCTACAAGAACAATCAGCGATATTGAAAGAGGAATTACAGATATCAGGTATACAAATTTACTGCAGATATCAGAGGCCTTTGAAATGAATATTTCTGAATTACTTAACTTTAAGCTTTGATTGTAAAGTTTTTTTACGATTTTTAATTTTATTGAAATTTGCCGGATTTTTTATCCTTTTTTTATATATAAGACGTAAATTAAGGAGAGTAGTTATGGCTTTAAGAATTAACGGAATTGAAGACGAAGATGATTTAAGAAAAGCTCAAGCTGCGGCTCAGGCACAAGGCACAAGCATTACTAATTATAACGAATGGGCTGAAATAATGAAAAATCTCAGCGAAGCAGGTGTTGAATCCACAGGATCATATGCCGGTGACAAAGCTAAGATGCAAGAAATTCAGCGTACTGTTGAAGAATTTATTCAGAACGCTCAGATTGAGCAAATTGCACAGCAGCGTCAACAAGAAACACAAAAGGTTAAAGAAACTTCCGAATCAGACAGTCAGCAAGAAATTAAAGCCAATGTTGCAAACGCTACAAGCTCAATGATTTTAGCCGATTACATGAAATATTATCATCTTATGTCGCAATAACTTAATAAACTTTTTGAACAAGAGTTTTTATATAATCTTTTACGGCCGGAGTTATTAGTAAATCCGGCTCTTTTGCAGTAAATTCATCAAGAACCGTTATAGCATCCGTCAAATTTCCCTGTTTTTCCAGAAGAAGCCCCCGCATTATATAGTTCAGCGGAACGTCATTTTCATAAGTGTGAGCGAGTTTTTTATCAGTAATCCCCAGAGCCTCATAACATTCGGCGAGGTTCAAAAAATATTGGAAGTTCAAACTATATAACTTCACGGCACGTTCAAAACAATCCTGAGCCAAATCAGGATATCCTATTTTCATATAACACTCGCCAAGATTATTATAATAAACGGCAGAAGCCTGTGTCTCAGGATTAAGGCTGATTGCAATTTTAAATTCCTGAATTGCCGCATACCACCAGTAATCCTTCATATACATGATACCTTTATTATTATGAATATTTGCATTCTTTTGAGCTTCTATTTCGTATGTCTCCGGTGTCTTAAAAGCCGAAAACATAAAAACAGAACCAAGCAATATTAATATAATTGCAAATTTTTTCATAATAACCGTCCGTTATTCTATATAATTATAAAAGATTAATTTCCAAACCTTCATATGCAAGGATTGCTTTGTCGGATGTGTATTTGTACTGCTCTCTGATTAAATCAAGTTTCTCATCATCATAAGAGGGATCAAAATGGAAAAATACTAATTTTTCCGCATTTACCTGCTCCTGACATTCAAGTGCCATGTCAAAAGTTGAATGTCCGTATCCTTGTTTTGGAAGATATAAATTCAAATAATCTTCTGTTGTATATTGTGAATCGTGAATTAAAAGACTACAGTTTCTGGCAAATCTTGCAAGACGTTTATCACCGCCCTTGTAGCTTTCTTTATCCGTTGCATAAACAAGCGTTTTATCCTTATAAGCTATTTTATAAATTATTACACCTTCCTGCGGATGTGCATAAGAACGATAACATGTAATAAGAACATCATCACCCGAGACTTTTTCATCATTTTCATTTTCTATCCGTTTAACAATAGGAGGTTCGCCATGACGCAGTATAATACCTTCCATTTCGGATAAATCTCTTATGTTTAATGTCCCTGCAATATTACCCAGATCAACCGGAAATGACTTGCCAAACAAAAGGGTTGCAAGTTCATCCGCAAGTGTTTCGTTATAATTTACGTTTCCGAACACGTTTATTACTGAACTTGCAACATGAAGCGGTTTAAAAAATGTGAATCCCAGAATATGATCCTGATGGATGTGAGAAATAAGAACAGTTGCATTTATAGGAGTTCTTTCTTTTGGTGTAACTCCTGATTCAATATATTTTTGCATTAATTCATTTCCGGCATCAATCATACCTGTTCCGGCATCAAGCAAAATCAAATGACCGTTAACATGCACCTCTACACAAGAGGTGTTGCCGCCGTAGTTTAAAAACTCTTTTTTCGCCAGCGGATAACTGCCGCGTACACCTCTGAACTTTACTTTAAATTCACCCATTTTTATACCTCTGTTTATTTCTTAATTTCATAAATTCCGTTTTGATCCTGTGCGGTCCCCGCATAAATATTTGAACCGAACACAAGAAGCTTTGCAAGTTTTTGAATGCCTGTTTCGCGAGTTTCTACTGTCTTTATATCAAACACAACTTTTCTCCACTGGTTGCTAACTGTAACAACCCTGAATGCGTTAGGATATGAAACCAGAGCAGGAGAACTTACATACAAAACATTTCCGTGTCTGGTAATCTTTGAGGCATGATAATGCCCCTGAAATACACCTATCGGATTTTTATATTTTTCAATTATTGCCTGAACTTCTCCGGCATTAAGCAGTTTATGTCCGGAACTCGGAAACGGTTCAATTACAGGCACATGCATAAATATCAACACTGTATCTTTCTGTGCAGACTCAAGTTCATTATTAAGCCAAATCAGTTGCTCGTCAGAGATTCGTCCGTTTGAAGTCAGCGTATCGGCAGGAATGGTATCCAGCACAATAACTTTAAACCCTTTTTGCGGAACAAATGAGTAATACGGAGTCGTAAATTTGAAATTTTCGTTATGAGAACCTACAATATCAAGATAAAGTTCTTTCGTCAAAAATCCTCCTACACATCTGTCATGGTTTCCGAAAGTTATATACCATGGAACATTCAATTTTTCTGCATAAGGCAAAAAAGCCTGAAGTTCTTTTTCATAAGGAACGTTAATTTGATCACCGGTAAACATTACAAAATTAACACCTGTCATCTCATTAACCTGTGCCACGGCATCTTCCAATAATTTTCCGGATTCGCCTGTCATTTTAAAAGTTGTGTTCTGTCCGCTTGTAGAATAATGAACATCGCTTAACTGCACAAACTTAAGACTTGATGCACTATAGCACTGCAGTCCGAATAACATTACTCCGGCAAGAGCAAGCGTTACAATTCCGTTCATTACTTTAGATATAAAAGATTCTTTATTTTTTCTGTTCTTCATAATCAATTCCGCTATCGTATTCTTCACTATCGTAACTGTCATTTATATAATCATCTACAGGGGATTCTTCATATTGCTGCGGCTGAACAGATTCCTGCGGCGATGGTTGCTGCGGAGGCTCGCTTGTTGTTTGAGCAGGCGGATTGGCAGCCGATGATTTAAGTGCTGCTTTTGCTTCATTATACTTTGCTTCCAGCTCCTTATCATCATCAGACAGGACGATTGCTTTATCTAAATTCAAAACCGCGTCGTTGTAATCCTTCAAACCTAAGTATGCAATTCCCAAATATTTATAAATATCAGCATTACTTATCGTATCAGTCAAAGGTTCAAGAATATTTTTTGCCTGAGCGTATTGCCCTTTCCGACAAAGGATTATTCCGTGAATAAATCTGTACATAATATCATCATTTAATGCCAGTGCAGTCACAATCTCGGTCTCCGCATCATTATTTCTGCCCATCATCATATAAGCCTTTGCCCTCACAAGATAAGCAAATGATTCCTGTTGATTAAAGTATAAAAATTTTGTTATCGGCGGAATAACACCTTCATAATCACCCATTTCATATCTGCACAGTGCAATCGCAAGATATGCCTGAACAAAATCAGGATTATACTCAAGTGCGGAATTAAATGCCGCAACAGCCATATTATAATTTCCGAGCTCTTTATAATACTCTCCCAAAAAATTATAAAAAAGAAAACTATTTGCATTTGCAGCTTTTTTCAAATATTCAAGTGCGAGAGTACTATCACCGTTATATTTTGCAACCATCGCGTTATAAATTGAACTGTTTGCTCTTGTTGCATAGGCTTTTCTATCCTGCGAAGTAAATCGATTCAACATGGCAATAATTTCGCGAACATTAGCATTATTAGGTTCGATTGCAAGTATGCTGTTAAAATACTTAATTGCATTCGGATAATCGCCGATTACACAGTAATTTTTCGCAATATCCATGTAATCTTCCGTAATCTCGTTTGACACTGCCGGTAAGCAGGTCAATCCGAAAATTAAACCGTATAACAGCAATTTTTTCATATCAAAATTATAACACAAATTGCACTAATCACATCCCTATTTTACATTAGCTGACAGACAGGTCTTCTCATAGTGAAGCCTGTTATTAAATGAGTTAAGTCTTTTCATTATATCTTTAAACATAGGAATAGAAAGGCTTTGTTTACCATCTGATAATGCATATTCCGGATCGTGGTGAACTTCTATCATCACACCGTCAGCCCCGACAACCAATCCAGCTTTAGCCATGGGTTCAATTAAATATCTCTGACCCGTGCCATGACTTGGATCAACTATAATAGGAAGGTGTGAATATTTTTTTATAACCGGAATCGACGCAATGTCCATAACATTACGTGTAAAAGCACTGTCAAAACTTCTTATCCCGCGTTCACACAAGATTACATTCTGGTTTCCATAGTATAAAATGTGTTCCGCAGCAAGCAGGAACTCTCTTATCGTGCTGGATAAACCTCGTTTAAGAATCACCGGCTTATTGCATTTTCCGACAGCATGCAGTAATTTGAAATTCTGTACATTTCTTGCTCCGATTTGCAGAACATCAACATACTTGCACATCATATCCAAATCGGAAGCATCCATAATTTCAGAAACCGTCAATAATCCTGTAGCATCAGCAGCCTTTCTTAAGAACTGCAAAGCCTTTTCTCCATATCCTTGAAAATCGTAAGGAGAAGTTCTCGGTTTGAATGCACCGCCGCGTAAAAATTCACATCCCATTTCTTTTGCAGCTTTCGCCACCTTCAAAAGCCCGTTGTAATCATCTTCTACAGAACACGGTCCAACCATAAAAACAGGTTTGTTATCGCCGCCTATTTTAACTCCGTTATGAAATTCAATAACAGTATCTTCTTCTTTTCTGTCTCTTGAAGCTAACCGGAAAGGTTCTCTTATAACTTTTACTTCTTTTACGCCTTCCAATGCCGCAAGTCTGCCGGGGGTCAACGATGTTTTATCACCAAGAGCATCAATAACGGTATGCACATCTCCTTCATTGCATCTCACCTCAAATCCGTTATCCTTTAATAAATCAATTACACGCAGCTTTTGAACCTTTGTGGCATTACGCTCCATTATTATAATCATCAATCATTCTCCTTAGCCTTCTGTCGGGTAAATCCGTTACAAGTGTAACATAAACAATTTATATTATCAATTCAAGTTTAAATTTCTTAGCATATTAATAGCAGGAAAATATCCCGGCAAAACTTTCAGACATGTATGGAGTGAATCTATAGCAGATTTCACATCTTTCTGCTTTAAAAACTCAACCGCAAGCATATAATGAAGTTCAGGATCATGAAAAAAATACTCTTTAGCTGCCATTAAATACATTCTGCCATACTCTTCTATACCGTTATTTATGAGTACTCTGCCTATAAACTTATGCACTTCGGGATTAATTCTACACATCCAATCTGCGTATTTTAAAATAGTCTGTACATAATCACCCTTAAAATGTTTAATCAAAATATCCAAATCTATTTCTAAAAAATTACGCAGCTGAAGATATGTCGGATATTTATCAGCATTACCGGATATTAATTTACAGATAAATACACCCCAGCCGGCTCTGGTATCAAAATCACTTATGGATTCAAAAAGAATAAGTGCCTCATCAAGATTATCATTTAAGAGTTCACAATATGCAGCTTCAAGAATATATCCGTTAGATTTAAAAAACTGCAGGCATCCAGATATATCGGATGCCAACAGTTTATCTTTTGCATTTTTATAGTTCATAATCATAAGATTAATAGTTATTATTATTAAAATTATTCATTCCGTTAATGCTGTTCATCATGGAATTTGTCATGATTGCCTGCATAACCTGAGGATCAATATTTTTGCCCTCGTCCTTCATCATATAAGGCAGCATATTCATCATAGGATCGTTATATCCGTTATTGCCGCCGTTAAGCATCATTGTCATCTGCTGTATTTGAGGATCGGGAGTATAAGTCATCTGCGGTGCCGTTGAAACTTGATCAGGCTGTGTATCCTGAGTTGAAGTTTCAGCAGAAATATTCACTCCCGCTCTCTTCAAAACATCTATAGCCTCTAATACTTCTTTATCTGAAGGCTTTTTTTTTCCCCGTCAGACATGGCAATAAGGTTGCCGGTCAATACTTCTGACTTATTCTGAAGTTCTTTTAATCTTTGTACATCTTCCGGACTTAAAGTTTTACCGTTATTAATTTTGTTTTGAATAGCATCAAGCTGTTGCTGTCTGTATTGTTCAGTCATTTCAGGAGACATACCGTTTCCGTAAGGTGCGGCAATGAATTTATCCAAATCATCCATTGTACCATCATCTGCACCAATCTGGATTCCGCCTGCAGCACAGGATACTCCGTCTGTAAGGCAGTTTCTTCCGCGTTTTGCATAGTCAACAAGAACATCATTTGTATTCAGATTGATAACTTTTTGATACGCAGCTTTAGCCGGTTCCACAGCACCAACTTTTGTATAAGCCATACCAACGTAATAATAAGCCAGAGCATTATTAGGATTTTTCTTTACTAAAGTATATAGTTCCTGAAGACAGCCGGTGTAGTTACCTTTTTTATACTTTGTAACAGCACTTTTCATAGATGCATTAGGATAATAAACTTTGTTAAAATCTATTGAAGAAACAAAAATATCATCATCGGTAACATTTACGTTTACTGGTTCTGCAGCTTGTTCACTTCCGGTATTTTGCTCGGCTTTTTTCTTTTGTTCTTTTTCTTTAATCTTGTTTCTGTGAATATCTTTCTGAAGATCGTAGCCGAAAGGTCCCGATACAGCCATTGCCGGAATATCAACACCTACAGCACCCGTTAGGAAAATAGCCGCTAATAACAAAACTAATTTCTTATTCATTTTCAACATCCTTTTCTCTCTAGCTTAATGATTTTTTCATTTTAATCAAATATTATATTCCTATTATATAACATTTTTCAGAATATTGCTAGTATAAATATATGAAATTATTATTTTGCAGAAAAACCGCATAATTTATATATTACTATCCCGCAACTATTCTTTATAATTAGCAGACTGATTCGTAAGAGATTTTGCTCTTGTAAAAGGCCAGAAAACAAAAACAGCCTTACCTATAAACCTGTCTTTCGGCAAAAGCCCCCAGTATCTTCCGTCTTGAGAATTTCCTCTGTTATCACCGAGCATAAGATAATGTCCCTCCGGAATAACTGCAGGCCCGCAGTTCATTGCCTCGGTACATGGAGTATAGTCGTAAGGACTTTTTATATAAGGTTCATTAAGCGGTTTATCATTAATATAAACCGTATATTTACCGTATTCATCCGCCTTAACTTCGTATTTTTCACCCGGCAGCCCGACAACTCTTTTTATATAGGCTATATCTTTACAGAAAAAGCCTGTCAGACGGGCAAAAACTTTTCCGGGAGAATTTTTCAGTTGTTCAAAAGGCGGATAAAAGACCATAATATCTCCGCGTTTAGGTTCTGCATAAAATCGTGAAAACCTTTCAACAAAAATTCTGTCACCTTCCATTAAGGTAGGCCGCATTGAACCCGACGGAATCCATCTGATTTCTCCTACAAAAAACCTTATTATAATTACCATAACAACGACAAATACTACGGTTTCTACTGTTTCTTTTATTGCAGGACGATTTTTTTCGTACCAATGCAAAAATTTATTTTTAATTAATTCTGTGTCCATTGAATAACTCTAAAAGCTCCAAAATCTTTGACTTATACACATTATTTTCAAAATTTTCGATATACTTACGGGTATTTTCTAAATAATTATTCAATAAAATCTTTGTTTTTTCAATACCTGTTTCCGTAATATTTTTATCTCCGGAAAAGATAACCGGTGCATTATAAATTCCGTCAGCTATATCCCTGGAATCATTAATAACATTTTCCAAATCATCATTAATCTGAAATGCAATACCGAAATTCCTGCCAAACTCACCAGAAGCTTCATCCATTTTTCCGTTTACGGTAAAAACGGCAGAAGTAACGGCCGCCTCAAACAGAGAACCCGTTTTCTTATATGTTTTTTCAATATAATTATCAAGAGAAGTAATTCTGTTTAAATTTATATACTGGTTAAGCTCGCCTTCACACATGCAGCGAATCGTTTTCGAAAAAATTTTAAATAACTCAATCTTTCCTATATCCGTTAATTTTTTCATCACCATTGCTAATAAATAATCTCCGGAAATAACCGCTATTTTGTTATTAAATTTCGCATTGATTGATTGCGTATTTCTTCTGACAGCATCATTGTCTATAACATCATCATGGATAAGCGATGCATTATGAATAAGTTCTACAAGTGCCAATATTTCATATACATCTCTGTTAATCTCAAAACCTCTCGCTCTGAGATATAAAAATGTCAAGACAGAACGAATTCTTTTCGACGGTGCCATTACAAAGTCAAACAAACTTTCATAAAGACTATTTCCTTCCGGAACAGTCTTACCTATAAGTTTTTCTGTAGTTTCAACATCTCCTCTTACAATATCGGAAATTTTTTTATAGCTTTCCGCATTAAACATAATTTTATAATAGCACAAAAGTAAATACTAAATGGAAAACGCTTACCGGTTTGATTTTTTTTCGTCTTTAAGATAAAAAAAACGACTCACTTTTCAGTTCGTCGTTGGAAAATTAATAGGAAAAAGGAAAAAGGAAAGGAAAATCTTTTCTTTTGAATATACATAATCGCAAAACTATTTTATGTATATTCAGTTTTTCTTTATATATGTTTCGAATGTACTTATTATCCGAAAGTTTTAAATGTTGATTCTACGTTCTTTTCAATAACTTTTTGTACCGCATCCATTTCTGTTTGAATTGCATCCTGTTCTGTATCTAACTGTTTCAAACGTAATTCAAGGTTTTTATCTTCTGCCTGAACGATTTCAATTTTTGCGTTAATATCCTGAATTGCCTGATCGTAAAGATATTTTTCGTGTTCATATTCATTCATAGCATCCTGATAAGCTTCCTGATCGGTTTCTGTATTTGTTGTCAAAGGATACTCAATCATAACGCCGTTTGCATCAGGAATACTGATTGAAATAAATCTGCCGGATGTATCTTTCTCAACTTTGCAGCCCTGAATTGCTTTAAACTCTTCTACTCTCTGGGCACTACCGATACTGTAGCCGTTAATATTTGACAAGGACTGACCTGTTTTATCATCATATTCAGCATTTTGAACATCAGTAACCTTGTAGAAGAAAGGTGTTTCCTTACCGGTTTCTGTATTCGTAACGTATCTTACAAACCAGTCACATTCTTCACCGTTATTATATTTTTCTTCAAGAAGTGCCTTCCAGGCAAGCTCTTCAACCTGTTTTTTCTGCTGGTCTTCAGGATCTTCTATTGAAGGATCCAGTGAACCCAATACTCTTAACTCATGGGTACCAACAGCATAACTTGCACCATTATTAATTTCTGTAATAATTGTAGATGCAGCTGCAACAGGCGTAAAATCTTCCTGCCATTTTGACAGATAACTTACAGTGTAGAAACCGTCTGCCTGTGCAATTAATGAAGTAATTTCATTAGTCAAAGCACCATCTTCAAATGTATAAACTGTTTTGGTATAATCATCAACTGACGGAGGAACCGGAACGGTCATGCCGAGAAGGTCGTTGTAGAAGTTGGCAGATTCATTAGCTAACGAGGTACGCTGCTGGTTAACCTGCTGTCCTTCATATTCAACGTTAGTTTTTCGAGCCGTCAGACCCAAAAATCTAGCTTGTGAAGCGGACATTCCCATCTTTGCCTAGTTCCTTTCTTACTTTGTGCTTACATGCATGTTATCGGCATTATGGGATTTAAACTTTAAATTTTTGAGTAGTTATGTAAAGTTTTTGTAACATTTAATAAATTAAACTAATTTCTAAAACGGTCTGAAAGGTAAGCAAGTATTGCTCCTCCAACTTCTTCATTCGGATCAAAACATGCCTGCGGCGGTTTTATAGAATTTCGGATTAACATGGCAACAAGCGGGCCAAAGGCATCAGGAACCTGTATTTTCCTGTATATTCCTGCCAAAAATGTCTGTATATTCGGAGAATTTGTACCGTTAAAACGTGACAGTAATGGGTACATTTTGTCTATACCTTTAGTTCCGCTATCCTGCATTCTGTTTAATATATATAAAGTTTCGGTTATTTGAGCCTCATTATTTGAATGTTTGAGAACCTCCTTAAGATATGGAAGCCCGGCCTCTTTCTGTTTTACAAAAAAATCTACCTTAGTTTGATTAAAAAGGCAGTAGTTTCTTTGCGAAACCGGCATAGCCACACAATTTACATTCATACCGTTAATCGGCTGAAGATTTGAACTGAGTTGATATGGCCGGCTATTTAACTGTATCTGAGGTTGTAACATAAGATTAATCGGCATATATTCCTCCTCCATACCTTTATGAATAAACAAACGGAGGACCGTTTTTAATTTCAAATAATATATTATCTGCCATAACCTTCAATTCTTCTTTAGGTTTTCCGTTTGCAGCCTGACGGTAAAATTCTTCAACAAGAGGTTGAATAGCAGCATCTTTTTTAGATTTGAAGTTTCTGAGCTCTGTTGAAACAAGGCGATTTTGCAGGTTAATCTCAGTTTCTGCATTAATTTTCTTAACCTGAACTTCTTTAATTGCCTCTCCTGCAAGCTTACCTCCGTAACTTATTGCAGTAAGCCCGGTTATACCGAAAAATAACTGCTTAAACTGCTTATTATCTGTATTTAGCAGATAATTAAATAAATGAGCCCTGTAATCATCTACATGGGAATAAAATGTTGTTTTGTCAGAACCGTCACCACCCATAGCTTCATTAACTTTGGCGGTAGCTTTAAAAACTTCTTTTGTAAAATCGTTTATTTCATCTTCCTTCCAGTTCAGTTGCCTTAAGGAATCCTGTATGTATTCTTTCGATGCATCAATCTCATTAAACAATGTTTTTAATGTTATTTTATCCGTTTCTTTTGTTGTATCTTTTGATGTCTGAATTATTTGATTAATAATATTTTTTTTATTTTTTATACTCTGATCAAGATATTTTTTGCCTGCATTCAAATTTTTCATGGACCAGAAACCGAGTCCTATAATTGAAGCAACAGTTCCAGCACCGAGAAGAAAATATTTAATTGAACTGTCTTTATTCTTTTCAGCCTGTTCGTTTTTTCCAAAGGTTATACCTGCAAAGGTTTTTGGAGCTTTCTGAACTATTTTGACATCCGAAACATATTTATCAAACTCTTTTGCTCTTTGAGAAAGCATACTTCTGATAATCTGGATTTTCCCGCCGAAAGAACGTGTTTCTATATCAATTAAATTTTCTTGAAGATTTTTCTGGATATCAGCCTCTTTCTTTTTTACCCAAACTTCCTTAAATCCGTCAAAAAAAGTTTTTCCCATAAATGCCATTGCTGTAAGAGCCAGAACGCCGCTTCCTGCAAGTATTGTCTTTTGAGTAGGGTTTCTTATCATTCGATAAATTGCCTGATGGGTTTCCTGATTAATCGCAACATTTCTTGTAGTTGAAGGCAGCTTTTCAAGATGTTTGCGTTCAATTTCCATATTTATTCCTGCATTTTTACGGATAAAAGCAGTCAGCAATCCTACCGCTCCCATTACACCAACAGCAACTCCGCTTATCGGTATCAGACTTTTTTCTTTTGAACTTATATTTTCATTAAGATAAGAAGGCATTTTAACATTATCGGAAATAACAAGCGTATCATACATTTCATCCATATTAACGCTGTTTTTTCCGTCCTTTATGAAATTATTTACAACAACGCCTTCTTTTGTATATGCATTTGTTCTTTTCTGCGGTGCCGTAAGGTTTCTTTGCTGCCTTAATGTTTCACCGTCATGAAACTGATTAACGTTCATTATCTTCTAAATCCTTTTCGTCTTCATTTTTTAATTTTTTGTATAAATCATGTATAAATGTTTTGAGTTTAAATGCCTTTTTGGTTTCATCAACCTGTTTGTCATCGTTATCTGCATCCTGCGGGTTGAACAGAGAAAACAGCGATTTAACTTTCTTTTTAAACTCGTTTAAAGTTTCTGAGAGTTTTTTGGCTATTGCTGTTTTAACCTCGCCGTAAACTGCTGCAAGCTTATCAGAAATGTCCGCTAATTTTTGTCCAACTGTTTGGAGTGCGTTTTGAACGGTTTGCGGAAAGCTTTTTATAGCATTCAAAGTGCCACCGATTACGGTATTCAAAACAAAATTTACTGGTTTTGCAATTATAGCGGGAGTGTTTGCACTGAAAAACTGTGCAAGTGCTGCGGCTTTTTGTGAAGCGTTATTCATAGCATTTTGAAACGCCACAGCCTGCTGTGCAAAATTCTGTGCATCCTGCTGACGCTGAAGTTTTGCATTCTGTTGTGCTTTTAGGAATGCTCCTATGGCGGCACACTCATTCCAGCTCATTTCACCAGGTTTTGCGGAAAAATCGGCTTTTCTCATACCGCCTCCTCCGCCCATACCGTTACAAATAGGGCATGCTCCCTGCGGAAGCCCGTGGGGACAGGTTCCTATTCGTGCATTATTTGCCTGTACGGCTCCGTATGCCATTAAAAAATCCTCTGCTTTTCTTAATTCTCAGAGGACAACTTTGAAAACTTTTCTTATTGCCGATGCTCGCGGCAGATAAGTTTTTCTGAGTGTTCCGGCTTTGACGGTTGCGGCACAGCTGATGATTTGCACATCAATTTCCTCTTATAAAAATCCTAAAATAACCGTACATACATGTCAAACCTATGTTAATTTATTTATCATTATTTAATGTCTTTCTTGCACTTTTTAAATTACTTTTGGCATTAGCCAGTATCCGCGTTGAATTATTAACCTTTGCTTTACGTATTTCTTTTTTATGATGAAGGATGTTTTTTTCGTCCTGTAACCTTTTCAATTCCTGTTTTAACTCATCTATTTTCTTATTATATTCACTTATTTCCGAATTTGTTTCCTGTAAACGGGTTTTGTTTTGAATATAACTTGCTTTTGCATGCTCAAGTTTTATCTCTGCTTCTTTTTCTTTAAATTTCAAAAATTTCTTTATATTAATTCTTAGTTTTTGGTCAGTCACATCCAATAATGTCTTCTTAACTTTTTGCGGATACAATTCATATCCTGTAAGTTTTTTATTTTTAATAAATGCCATTACTTTATTAAGTTGTTTCTGTATATTTTGTGAAAATTCAGGGAATTTTTCCATCATAACTGAATAAGCAATGGTTGCACGCTCCTGATTGCATCTTTTACATAGACAAATACCGTTATGCTTGGAATTAGGACCGTCTTTTGAGCCTGGAATTATATGTTCAAAAGTTGCACTTACATTTTCCAAAATCTCTTTAATAATTTCTCTGTCGTTTAATTTTGAATATCCTACTATCAAATTATCGGCATGAACTTCATTAAGCGGTATATTCTTGAGTTGTTTTTTGATGTTAGCAGCAAGTTTTTTATCATCAAGAGCCGAAATAAAGTCCCCATATAAAAGTTCAAGCATAATATGTTTTGTAGAATCCGGATAATATGTCGGCGAGATGATATTCAAAAGCTCCGAGTTCAATTTAATCATCTTTGCTTTTTCCTCTTGCGGAAGAAGTTCTGCTGTTTTATTGAGCTTTGTTAAAGCTTTATTTTTCAGCAGCGAAAATTGTTCTTTTCTGAATAAACGAATTTTATTATGATAATCAAAGACATCTTTCTTTTTAAAAATTTCTGAAAATGAGTTATCAGGGTATTTTATAGCATAAACCTCCATATAATCCAGAAGTTCTTTGTAAGCATCAGGCATCCTCTCTTTAAGAGGCATTAATTTTTTTATAACCTGCGGGGCATTTTTTGTAATATTTTTTGAAATATCAACAATTTCAGAAACTTCTCTCTGACCAAATCCGCCAAATTTTGATATTTTATATTTAATAGTCTTATCTTCAACAATTACTGCCAGTGGAGTTCTTGGATGTCTGTTTGCCAAGTTTTGCAGAAAACGAAATCTGTTGGAATTTCTAAATTCATCAAATTCATGGTTTTTCAAACAAGTTTTTGAACCTGCAAGTAATTTATTAATAAACTCATCACGTTCTATAAGGCTAAACATTTTTTCCCCGCACTTAGCACAGGTCAATCCCGGTATATCCCGAATGTCATTAAATGAGCGTTTTGGCAGCCTGTAACCGAATACCGGCTGATTATTATAATTATTCAGGGTAAATAAATTTAAAAGCATACTTTTACAAAACTTCTAAAAATTTTTTTTGCTAATTAGTTGAGATTTGTTAAATTCATAAAATCCTATATTTAAATATTTAAGCTTTAAACACGAAAGATTAAGAAATGTAAACCTCATAAAAATGGCAAATAGACCTTATTTTAACCCATTTTCAGGTTTTATATAAAATTTATGTATCCCGTATAAGGCAATTTTTTTTAAATAAAATCCTTTACATGAGTATAAGAGGTATCTAAAAGATACATCGGGGAATATTTTAAGGGAAAAAGGAGATTATTTATTATGGCAGACTATGTTATTCAACATGGTGACAACTTGTCACGTATCGCAAGAACACATTGTACAGATGTAAAAACTTTAATGAAATTAAATCCGCAAATTAAAAACCAGAATTTAATTTTTGCAAATGACACTATTAAATTACCGGAAGCAAAAATGGACACATTTACCAGAGAAGTTCCGCAGGAACAACAAGGTAATGAACCTACTGCACACATCCCGCAGGAACAAGCTCAGGAAAATCCGGCAGCTCTTCCTCATGGAGAAGCAACTCCGGCAACAACTGCTGAAGAAATTCAAACACCTCAACAGGAAACTCAACAACAAGCTTCCTTGACAGGCAATCCGTTTCTTTATGCAGCAGGAGGTGCAGCAGCAGGTGTTATAGGTATGAGATTGGCAGAAAAAACTGTTCCTTACGTTAAAAAAGGTGCCGTTGTAGCTGCCCAGAAAACAAAAACAGCTGCAAAAGCAACTGCAGCAGCAACTAAAAAAGCAGCAGTCGTAGCAAAAGACGGATTGGTACACGCAGCTCAAGCAACTAAAAATGGAGTTAGCAAGGTAACGGATGCGACTAAACAACAGGTACAAAAACTATCCGCAGCTACTAAAGATGCTTTAAAATCAGGAAAAGCAAAAATCGTTGCAGCCGGAGAAAAACTTAAAGGTAAAGCAAGTGCAGCCAAAATTGATGCATTAAAAGCTGAAAAAGTTGTATTGGAAAAAGGTGCCAATGCCGCAAAATCAGCAGGTAACAGCGTAAAAGCTGCAGCTAATAAAATTGTTTCTAAAACAAAATCGGCAGCAAAATCTGCAGCAGCAGCAACTAAATCAGCTGCAAAGGCTACCGGTAAGGCTGCCGCAAAAGGCGGTAAAGCTGCACTGGCAGCGACAGGCAAGGCTGCTCCTACTATTATGAAAGCTGCAGGCAAAGTAGCAAAACCTTTAGCAGTAGCATACGCCGCAGTAGAAATTGCAGATGCATATGAAAAAGGCGGAACAAAAGCCGCTGTTAAGAAAGGAGCTACAACGGCTTCAGCAGTCGGTGGAGCATGGGCAGGTGCCAAGCTCGGTGCTATGGCCGGTGCCGCAATCGGTTCCGCAGTACCTGTAGTCGGAACAGCCGCAGGTGCATTAGTCGGAGGTATCATTGGCAGTATCGGCGGTTGGTTCGCAGGTGAAAAAACAGCCGAAGCAGTTCTCTCTTAATCCCGAAATCATAAAATATTAGTCAGCCATATTTAATAAAAAGACCGAATTCCTTCGGTCTTTTTCTTGTTTTATTTTAATTAAACATCAGCAACAGGCGGAATATCAATACGTTTTAATCGTTGTTCTATTCTTCTGTACCACTTTAAATGCTGCTTAAATAATATTTTATGGTTATCTAAATCACCTTCAGCAATAGTATGCATTTGTTTATCACAAGTTTGTTCCAAGCTTCTTTCCAATATATGAGTAAGCTGTTTTCTGTCCGATATAATGTTATCTTTTGTAAAAGTAAGTTTTTCTCCAAATTCGACAATAACTTCCGGACGATTATCTCTTAAAAAAGTATAATCAACAGCCATTGGAACAAGATTTACTTTACCGTATCTTTTAACGGCATTTTGTGCAATATATGCCAATCCCGTCTGAAATACCATTGGTCTGTAATGCGGAGGTCTAATTATTCCTTGAGGAAAAATACACAAAATATTCTTCAAATCACCCACTACATCAACAGAATATTGAAGAGCTTTCATTGCTGATTGAGGGGATTTTTTACATACAGAATACCCTCCGCCCCGTCTTAAGAGAGGAAATCTGTTAAGTTCTTCTATCATCAAACGAATTTCTTTATGAAAAATTCTGTGAGTAACATTATACATAACAATTCCGTCCCACCAGTTGCAATGCGGTGCAAACAGAATTGTAGGAACGCCTTTTTCTATTACATTTTCAGCACCCTTATAACGGAAAGCATAAAATCTGTTCTGAAGCATGTTAAAGAAAAACATACTTGCAACCCAGAGCCAAAATTTGCTTGTTTTAGCCGGTTTAAATTTCTCCTCTTTATTCCTCAACTTTGTCGGCGGGATGTCAGAATATAATTTTTCTTCAACAACACTCATGATATATCTATTGTACTTCATACATTTTAAATAGTGAATACCCGCAATCTGAATTTTAAGAAATCTTAATCATTATCTTATATATATTTCAGAGATATAAGGTGTTAAGATTTTTTTTATCTCTTCAAACTCTGAATCGGAATATGTTTTTTCGTTTTGCAAAGATGTATCCAAAATCTTTGAGGATACAAATTTTTGCAAAAAATATCGCGGTGCATTTTGTATAAGCCTGCCTATTTCTTCAAAATCTTTATATGAAAGCTGAGACCTCAAAACTGTTGTACGAAATTCATAATCTAAATGACTGTTTTTAAGAATATTGATACTTTTTAAAATTTTATTCGTATCAATTTCAGTATTAACAATGCTTGAATACTTGGACAGAGGGGCTTTTATATCCATTGCAACATAATCCAAATAAGGCAAAACCGCGTCAAGCATCTGTGGGAAACTCCCGTTTGTATCAAGTTTTACAGCAAAATCCATAAATTTAATTTTTTTTATAAATTCCGGCAAATCTTTCTGTAAACATGGCTCTCCGCCGGTAATAACCACTCCGTCCAGCTTTCCTTTTCTGGAATTTAAAAACTCAAAAATATCTTTTACGGTTGTAACTTGATTGATTAATTCCGGATTATGACAGTATCCGCAGCGGAAATTACATCCCGCCGTGAATACTATCGCACTTATTTTGTCCGGAAAATCCAGTAATGATGTCTTTTGTAATCCGCCTATTAACATAGTTTTATCTAATCCGGTGCTGCCGTTTTTTAACGGTACTTTCGTTTTTAATTACACCCGCAAGTGTCCACATCAAAATTAGTTCTATTGTGAAATTCCGTTTGTTTACCTTTATTCCACTGACTGACGGGTCTTATGTAGCCTACAATTCTTGAATAAACTTCACAGTCCGCTCCGCAGTCAGGACATTTAAAATGTTCACCTGCGACATAGCCATGATTAGGACATGTACTAAAGGTCGGAGAAAATGTAAAATATGGAAGTTTGTAATTATTGCAGACTTTTTTAACAAGATTTTTCATTGTTTCAATATTTGAAATTCTTTCTCCCGCAAAAATATGTACAACGGTTCCGCCGGTATATTTTGTCTGCAAATCATCCTGATGGTCAAGAACCTCAAAGATATCATCGGAATAATTTACCGGCAGCTGGGTTGAATTTGTAAAATATTTATATTTATGGTTTCTGTCAAGTTTTGCAAGCCTGTAAGAAGTTCCTTCCCCGGGAGTTGCTTCAAGGTTGTAGTTGTTACCTGTTTGTTTCTGAAATTCAACAATTTTCGCTCTCATAAAGTCCATTACGTCAAGTGCAAATTGTTTACCTCTGAAACTCCCGATATCCGAACCGAGAAGATTTAAACAAGCCTCGTTCATACCTATTAAACCTATTGTTGAAAAATGGTTTTTCCAATAAACACCGAAACGTGCTTTTATATCTCTTAAATAAAATTTTGTGTATGGATAAAGGTTTTTATCAGTTAAATCTTCAAGTAATTTTCTTTTTATTTCAAGGCTTTCTTTAGCTATCTCCATGTGTTGTGAAAGTTTTTCAAAAAATTCGCCTTTATTTTTAACGTTATCAGCAATTTTAGGCAGGTTAATCGTTACAACTCCGACTGAACCCGTGAGAGGATTTGAACCGAACAAGCCGCCGCCTCTGTATTCAAGTTCACGGTTATCTATTCTTAATCTGCAGCACATTGAACGTGCATCTTCAGGTGACATATCAGAATTTATAAAGTTTGAAAAATAAGGGATACCGTATTTTGCAGTCATTTCCCATAATCCGTTAAGCTTTTCGTTATTCCAGTCAAAATCCTTTGTAATATTGTATGTCGGAATAGGGAAGGTAAAGACCCTGCCAGAAGCATCTCCTTCCATCATAACTTCAAAGAATGCTTTATTTAACAAATCCATTTCAGGCTGAAAATCTTTGTAAGTATCTTCCGTAAGTTCACCGCCGATTATAACCGGTTGTTCGGCATAATACGAAGGGACAGTTAAATCCATTGTAATATTAGTAAACGGAGTTTGAAATCCAACACGGGTCGGAACATTCATATTAAATACGAATTCCTGCATGGCCTGTTTTACCTGTTCAAAAGAAAGGTTATCATATCTTATGAAAGGTGCCAGAAGAGTATCAAAATTTGAAAATGCCTGAGCCCCTGCAGCTTCGCCCTGCATTGTGTACATAAAATTAACAATTTGTCCTAAGGCAGTTCTGAAATGTTTCGGAGGCTTGCTCTCAATTTTACCCTTGACGCCTCTAAAGCCTTCCGTAAGCAAATCTTTCAAATCCCAGCCAACGCAATATACAGATATAATATTCAAATCATGAATATGAATATCACCGTTGAGATGGGCATTTCTGATTTTTTCGTTATAAATTTTGTTCAGCCAGTAAGTTTTACTGACTTCTGATGCAATGTAGTTGTTAAGTCCCTGAATCGAATAGGACATGTTGGAATTTTCATTGACTTTCCAATCAAGCTGTTTAAGGTAACTGTCAACAAGTACAGTATTGTCATTCTGTTTTTCGCCTAACGGATTGGATACGTAAGCTTTTTTTGCAGTGTCCAAAGACACAACATTTGTGCCGTTTTTCAAGATAGTATTGTTCATAAAAAAATCTCCCAGATTTCCGTGGTAACATCAACTATAATGAGCATTCCGACTGTAACGGCTGCGGTCCAGTGAGGGATTTTCACCCATGCTTTCCTCAAAATAGTAAATCTATTTTAAAACTTTGTTTAAAATTTGTCAACAGAATATAAGTAAAACTATCTTATTGCAGGAAAAAGATACTTAACGCCGTCTTCACCACGCCATCTGATAAAACCTGTTTTAGGGGTTTTATCAACATCAAGAACGGTTACAAGCATCCAGTTTCCGCGGATAATACTTAGATTAATATTTCTCGGATAGTTTATTGTGGTTATAACTTTTGAAGTTTCATCAGGCGAACCATGTATATTTTTTATCTGTTCAGGGGTTCCGTTTAAAAATTTCAGCCCGTATTTTTTACCGTACATATTATAAAAATTGACCCAGGTCGCAAATTTATAAGGATCATCTTTTTTTATCCAGCCGGTTAAACCCAGTTTGTTATCATATATAACTTCAACCCAATCCTCGTTTTCATCAGTAACAGCCATCAACGCAAGCCCTTTATCGCCTTTATAAACTATAAAAACGTCCTGAAAAACCAGATTTAACGGTTCAAGTGTATCCTTTGTATATTTGATAACCGTTTTAATTTCGGAATTTACATCAGGCTGTGAATACAGAGTAATAGGACTTGAAACCTGATACACTCCCAGAGTGTTTGTTCTGATAAAACTTACTGTATCCGGTAACACGTCAACAGCAAGACTCTGTAATGCCATCGCAAAAAACACAAAAATTAAAACTATTATTTTTTTCATAGATTACTCCCTAAAACTTATGTCAGCATAAGCTTTTTGAAGCTTTTCTCTGACATTTTGCATCTGACGATCTATAACTTCGTCTGTCAGCGTTGCATTTTCATCCTGCATATAAATTCTGAATGCAAGACTCTTGTAACCTTTTTCTATATTTTCGCCGTGATATACATCAAAAACTTCACTGCCTTTGAATATATTCTGCTGAACTCCGCCTTTTATCACACGTTGAATATCATCATAAGAAACATCTTCGTTAATAACAAATGCCAGATCACGTCGAACTTCCGGATATTGAGGAAGATGCTTAAACCTCGGAGTAGTTTCTTTCACTATTGCAATCAGTGCATCCAAATCAATTTTGAAAATAAATGCATCCTGATTAAACTTCATCTTATCTTTCAATATCGGATGAATTTGACCGAAATATCCGATAGTTTGAAGATTTTTGCCAAGAATATTCACCGCAGCACTTCGGTAAGGGTGCATAATCGCATGAGTCTGTGCAAGCGGGGACTTGTCAAACGGCGTAAGTTTAATACGTTTTTCAACACCCAGTTCTGCAAATAGTTTTTCCAGAAGGCCTTTAACTGTATAAAAATCAGGAGAAGTTTTGACCTGCCATTTTGAATTTTCAACATCTCCGGTCAAAACGCCAGCGAGAACTTTTGTTTCTTTAACACCGGTGTTTTTCTCATCCGATAAACCTTCAATACTGTAAGTTTTACCTATTTCGTATGCCCAGAAAGTTTTCTGTCCGTTATCGTAGTTATATTTCATACAGTTAAGAATACTTACGGCAAGAGTTTCACGCAGCATTGCCGATTCTTCACTAATCGGATTCAATACTTTAACAGCTTTTGCATCATCATAGGGAATCATAAACTTATCAAGTAAAGGTTTTCCGATTAACGAAGTTGTAACAATTTCATTCAAACCGGAAGAAAGCATTAATTCATGTACCTTTTTAGCGACTTTTTCTTCCAGAGTAACAACAGGAGTCTGCATTTTGTTCGGAAGAGTCGGAGTTATTTTATCGTATCCGTTAATACGTGCAATTTCTTCAATTAAATCAATTTCGCGGGTGACATCATAGGCTCTGAATGAAGGTACAAGAAACTTTGCTGCCGCAGTATTTCCGCCGAGTTTTTCAAAACCGAGTTTTTCAAGGATTGAATCACACCTTTCCGGAGCAATTTCAACACCTAAAATTCTTTTAACCTGAGGGTATCTCAAGGTAATTTCAATAGGCTCCAGTTTATTATTTCCTGCTTCTACAACACCCTCAATTTTTGCATCTGCAAGCTCAACCATAAGCTGCATTGCACGCATAAGAGCAGGTTTTACGGCTTCTATGTCAATACCGCGTTCAAATCTTGCAGACGCTTCACTTCTGTATCCCGCACTTCTTGAAGATTTTCTGTTGCTTGCAGGTGTAAAGTATGCTGCTTCTAATGCGATTGATGTTGTATTATCGTCAATTTCGGAATTAGCACCGCCAAATACACCGCCAAGACAAACACCTTCTTCTTTTGTAGCAATTAAAACGCTGTCAGTGGTGAGAGTTCTCTCAACTCCGTCAAGTGTAACCAGCTTTTCACCTTCTTTTGCACGTCTGACGCATAAATATCCGTGTAATTTGTCCAAATCAAATGCATGCAGAGGTGTTCCGTATTCAAGAAGAACGTAGTTCGTAATATCAACCACATTGTTAATTGCACGAATACCTGAAGAAAGAAGTCTTTTCTGCATCCAATCAGGAGACGGCTTAATTTTGATATCTTTTAAAACTCCGATTGAATAATATTTGCAGACATCTTTATCGATAATTTCAACCTTGAACTTATCTGTAGACAAATCTCTTGTTGATTCAAGCGGAGAGAATTTCAACGGTGTATTGAATAATGAACTTAATTCTCTTGCAACCCCTATAACAGACATCTGATCTCCTCTGTTTGCGGTTGGAGCAACATCAATTACCGTATCTTTTTCAAAACCGAGAACATCTTCAACATTTTCACCGATTTTCACATCAGGGAAAATTCTGTTCAAAATTAAAATACCGTCTTCTTCCTGATAATTACGTTCAGCTACGCCCAATTCATCAGCTGAACAAAGCATTCCCTGAGATTCAACCCCTCTGATAACGGCCGGAGTAAGCGTAAACATCTCGCCGGTTTTTCTGTCAAGAACCTGACTGCCGACTGATGCATAAGGAACAATCTGACCTTCTTTAATATTTTGAGCACCGCAAACAACAGTCTTAAGCCCTGAACCTGTATTAACCGTTACAAGATGTAAATGATCGGAATTCGGGTGATTATCAATTTTCTCAATCTTAACTGTTTTTATATTCGTAAATCGAGGTTTTACTTCTTCGACAGCCTCAACCTCCAAACCACTCATTGTAAGTTCATGAGCAATTTGTTCATCTTCTATATTTGATAAATCTACGAATTCATTTAACCAGTTAATTGATACTTGCATTTATACTTCCCTCTTAATAATTATTATACTTATACGCTGATGATATAACAAAATAAATCAGTTGTAAAATGCAAATTTACATTGTGCAATTATTTAACAGGTGTTCCGGGAGTATATTGAACAACATTAATTTCTTCATCTGACAAAATATTCCACAAATCTCCGCGTGTTCCCTTTTCCGGTCCGTCCGGATCAACAAAAATTCCGAACACATCCATTCCAATTTGATTAGGCCCTTTGTTACCGTTTGTGTCAACCGTCAAATCAAAACAGGAATACCCGACCCCTTCGGCTTGCATTATATTACCTTCTTCATCGGTTACAACATTACCGTTTTCATCGGTAACATTATATATAAAAGTTCTTTTGCAGGTTGAATATTTAGTAATTTGAATAATACTGCCATCCGTCAACACCAGCTGCCAGTTGTTTGATAAACCGTTTTTGCTCCAATATCCTGCGGTACCACTGCCATCATTATCACGCGGCGATGCATACTTTATTGGAGAATCATGGCAGCCTTTTTCTCCTGCCCTGCATCTTTTTATAACTTTCAAATGTTTTGCCAGAATATCCGTGGTTTCCTCACCATTTTTAGATTCAAAAATGTTTGAATAATCAGTCTCACCATATTCTGCCTGAACAGCCATAAGTGCATTAGTTAAAATTGATGCAGATTTTTTTGCTCTTACAACAAATTCTTTATGTCTAAAATCGTTAATCACTGAAGGAAGTGTCATTGCAGCAACTACACCAATTATACCAAGAGTTATCAGAACTTCAGCCAATGTGAATGCAGACCTGCAGCTAACTGCAGAGTGTGGTAAAAAACTCTGTCAGTATAAATTCTATGTTCTTTTTCATAAATTAGCCTCCTATTATTACCTTTAATATAGAAAATATAGATTATATTTCTATTATTGTCAATAATTTATTACCTTTAATGTCCTGTTAAGATATCAAAATTGTACTTAATATTAAGACAAAGAGGATAATATGAGTCTAAAAAAAGCTTTTGCGTCCAAACTTAAAGAAATCCGTAAAAAACGAGGCCTGACACAGGAACAGCTTGCTGAACTTGTTGACGTAGCACCGCGTCATATCTCTTTTATTGAAACCGCAAGAAGTTTTCCTTCGTCCGATCTAATTGAAAGATTATGCTTGACCCTTAATATTACATATTCGGATTTGTTCGATTTTAAGAATGAACTGCCAAGAGAAGAAATTATAAAAAACATTTCTGCAATCATTGAAACTCTGGATAATAAAAAATTAAATTATTTATATAAAATGGCCTGTGAACTATAATTAAAATTTCTCATTTATTGAACATAGCTTTCTTAAGAAATATTAAAAAAGTGTACCGTATAAAATTAATCAAAAAAATATCGAAACTTTTGTCATTTTTATAAAACTCAAACCCCAAAAGCGTGTAATATCAACACTTTTACTCTATTTTAAGTGTTAAGTTTTGTAAAATTTACTACATCTATAGTATTATTTTTAAAGAAAAACACTCCAAAAAATGATATAATATAAGTGGAGAGAAAAATATATAATCTACATAGCCAATAATCATATTTTGTATATATAATATCCAAAATAGAAAGGCGAAAAAGAAAATGAGTAACCTGCAATTTCAAAATGATTTGAACAAACTACTGGAGATTTTACCGGATAAGGTAAGACAATATGTAGATTATGACCGTATGGACGATGTAATAGAGATAGTTCTGGACATCGGCCGAACGCCCGAGATTCGTCATGCAGACGGCAAGATAGAATATCTGGGGAACGATACCGTTAATTCCGAAGATATTGATTATATCACCTGCCGAATACAGGAATTTACTTCCGACAACCGATCCGGAATCCCCGGAACACTTCACAGAATCAGTGCAATAAGAAACCGTCAGGGAAAAGTGATAGGTCTTACCTGCAGAATCGGAAGAGTTGTTACGGGGACCATTGCTTGTATAAAAGATATTTGTATGATGAACAAAAGTATTTTATTTTTGGGACGTCCGGGGGTTGGCAAAACTACTAAATTAAGAGAAATTTCAAGACTTGTAGCCGATGAATTAGGAAAACGTGTTGTGGTTGTGGATACATCAAACGAAATCGCAGGTGACGGGGACACTCCTCATCCCGCAATCGGACATGCCAGACGTATGCAGGTAACACAACCTCAATATCAGAAAGATATTATGATTGAGGCGGTTGAAAATCACACACCTGAGGTTATTGTTGTCGATGAAATCGGTACTGAAGAAGAAGCACAGGCAGCAAGAACCATTGCGGAAAGAGGTGTGATGCTGATTGCAACCGCCCACGGAAATTCTCTTGAAAGCCTTATTAAAAACCCGACATTATCAGATCTGGTCGGTGGAATTCAGTCAGTTACACTCGGCGACGATGAAGCAAGACGCAGAGCATCTCAAAAAACTGTTCTTGAAAGAGAAAAACAACCGACATTTGATATTGTAATAGAAATTCTTGACAGAAATACGCTTGCTGTCTATAAAGATACAGCAGAAGCAGTGGATTACATTCTAAGAGGCTGGCCTATCCGGCCTGAAATTCGAAAAGTTGACAAAACTTACGAAACACCACAGGAACCCAAACAGGAACATAAAGCAGAACCTTCAATAACTGAACAAATCAATAAACTTGAACAGAAAATTCAGCCTTCAGACAGTCTTAAATTCAACTTTTCAAGGCAAAAATATGTTGATGAGGTTAAGGATTTAAAGAAAATTTATCTTTATGCTGTTTCAAGAAGCATTGTAGAAAAAGTTATAGAAAGGTTGGACTTGAAAGCTGAAATCACAAGAAATATAGATGATGCTGATATTGTAATTGCTCATAAAAATTTTGCAAAAGGCGGAGCAAAAATTCTTAGTACTGCTAATGATTACAGACTGCAAATATTCTTTATTAAAACAAATTCCATGGCACAAATTCAGAAAGTTCTGAAAGATGCACTACAGGTATCGGAGACATCAGAAACACTCCAAGGATACTATGATGATGCAGAAAGAGCTCTGGATGAGGCCAAAGCAGCAATTAACAAAATTCTTGCCGGTGCGGAAAATATCGAGTTGCAGCCACAAAACCAGCAAATAAGAAAACTTCAGCACGAACTCGTCGAACAGCACAATCTGACAAGCAAAAGTGTTGGCGAAGGTTCACAAAGACACTTGAAAATAGTCGGCGGCAAAGACTTTGAAGAAAAATTAGGCTAAAAATTTACATGTCAAGCAAGGCGGATATAATATCCGCCTTTTTCTTTATTTATATAAACAATTATGTATTCTTTTATGCATCATACCGCTTAAATGATTTTTCGATATTCTTGGTTATAACCGATTTAACCGTATCATATTCTGTTGTCAGTGCTGAAATTTCAGTATCAAGATTTTTCATCTTCATATCCAGAATATTTTCTTTATAGTTAATTTTTTCTTTTTCTCTGTTATATTTAGCCTCCGCCTGAGCAATCTTTGATTCATCGGTTACTTCTTTTATGTATGTATTTGTAGAATAATTATCCTGATAATAGAACCCGTCATCCGCAATACTTGAAAGGTACATTGCACCGTCTTTAATCATTTGTTGAACATATTCCTGGTCATTAACCTGATCATTTTCAACCCAGCCCTGGATACAAATTTGGTTAAACAATGCATCATAGAAGCCTGCAATCTGCATGTTATCACCTGAAGTATCGGCTCCTGTGATTACATCAAATTCAAAGAAATTATCAATCAAGTGACTCTGTTCATATAATTTATCAACATTATAGATTGAATTAGAAATACCTTCCATATACATTGCAAAGTATGTCAAATATGCCTGTGACATATATGATACGTTTACCCCGTAGCCGGAGTTATATGACCCTTTTGCGTTTCCTTCGGAAACATAGCCTATATAGTCATGAACTTCATTTTTAATCCAACCGGTTATTTTATCCTGACTCTTTTTCTTATGCGAGTTCCTGTATGCGGCATTAGAGTAATCAATATTTTGATTACCGTCTTGATCAACATAAGACAAGCATTCAATCATTTCAATAACTTTATTCTGAGCATATCCCAATGCAGCATCAGTATATTCATCACCGGTTGATAATGTATTTGTTACAGCTTCAAAAATTGTATCCCAGAGACTTGAAGTCGCAACTTTATCTACTACTGACCAGTCATAAAGTCCGTTTTTACCGCCCAAATCTTCATTATCCCAGCATACACCTGCAATACTAATTGTATAATCTGAATTAAAGAACTGATCAAGTGTCAAATGACGAGCATCAATATGAATGGTTTCACCATCGACAACAATGTCACATGATGCATCTCCGCCATTTTCATCATCACCGACAATGTGCCCCAACTCATTACCGTCTTTATCCTGAATAATTAAGTCCAAATTTGAACCGCCTACGTCTAAAAGCAGATCTGTAAGATCAATTTCGACATCAGAAAAATATCTTGATACCAGATCAGGAAGTGTCAACTGCTCAATAGTGACATTGACAAGATCAGCCGAACCGACACCAGCAAGCTGGTTATAAGTGGTTCTTTGAATATTTTCAGCCATTGTAGTGGTAATAACACCGTTTTTACCGAGTGCTTCTATAAATGTATTTCTGACATCTGAAGAAGGAAGTCCATCCATACCTTCCTGCGGAATGTTAGCAGCTCTTGCAGCTGCTGCAAGTTCCGGAGACAGAACAACTCTGCCTGCCGTATCCGTTAAAGGTGTAGGAGTAAAGTTATTCAATGCGGAAGGACTCATCAAAAGATTATAATTCAAATCATTTGCCTGAGAATCATTACCGTAGAAATCCCACATCAGTTTAGTCTGATCAAGCGAATTTTGATATTCTTCTGAAACTATATTCATATCACGGGATAATGCGATTTTCTGGTGAGATAACCGCATAGATTCATATTCACAGTCAGATTTTCTGGCTGTTATGGTCAATAATCTTGCTTGTGAAGCTGATAAACCCATTTTTGAATCTTATTCCTTTCGAATTAGTAACATTTTCCTGGTCGTACATATAGTATTACGGCGTTAATGTTTAAAAACTTTAAAAATAACGGAGACTTTTGTTACATTATTTAACATTTAAATTATCCCTTATTGTAACTTTTGTTAAAATTATCTCGACAAATCGGCATGTTTATTGTAACATTTGCTTACATGTTAGAAATATAAATAGAAAAAGGAGAAATAAAATGCAGGTTATATTAAAAAAAGATGTCCAAAACCTCGGTGAAGCAGGTGATTTGGTAAACGTTAAAGACGGTTATGCAAGAAACTTTTTAATTCCGCAAAATGCTGCAGAAATTGCAACTGAAGGTGCTTTGCAAAACCGTGAACAGAACCTTGCAAGAATCAAAGCTAAACAGGAAAAATTACACAAAGAAGCTCTTGAACTTGCTGAAAAAATTGAAAAATTTGCTGAATTAAAATTAAGTGCAAAAGCCGGTGAATCAGGTAAATTATTCGGTACAATCACTACTAAAAAATTAGCTGAAGAATTAAAAGCTCAATCAGGCATTGAAGTTGACAGAAAAAATGTTTCTTTGAACGCTCCTATCAACAAAATCGGTGAATACACAATGCTTATTAAATTAACATCTAAAGTTAAAACAGAATTAAAAGTAACTGTAACAGCCTCTGAAGTTGTAAAAGAAGCAATCGAAGAAGAAACAGAATCTACTGAAGCATAGGTAATAAAGGCGAATGGGAGAGTTGTCGGAATTAAAACTTAATTGTCTGGCTATAGGCTCTCTGCCTCATAAAAACCTTGATGAAGCAATGGCGGTTGTAGAAAAATATTTTAAAACAATTCCTTTCTGGCCGCAGCTTACAAAAATAAGTAAAAATGAAGACATGATTATCCAGTTTCTGGAGAAAATGCCTTCATTTTTTTTAGGAAAAGATTATCTTGACACGGAATATGATGAATTTTTTGAAGATTTGGAACAATTCTTTATGGACTATGAAGAAATTGTTTCCGACATAAATTCCGATATTCTGGATAAATATGCAGTGAGTGCTGAATTTTCTTCATCCTTTCCAAAATTTATCGAATTAATAAAAGAATATAAACCACATTTTGCAAAAGGACAGATTGTAGGGCCTTTCACACTTGCAACAACTCTGGTTGATAAAGACGGCAAATGTGCAATTTATGATGAAACACTAAAAGAAATAATAATAAAAACGCTCACGATAAAAGCATTATGGCAGATTAAACAGATTAAAAACGCCAATCCTGCAGCAACTCCGATAATTTTCATTGATGAACCTTCAATCTCACAACTAGGGACATCCGCATTCGTAACGATTTCACAAAATGAAGTTATTGAAATGTTCAAAGAAATTACGGACATTTTGCACGCAAACGGGGCATTAAGTGCAATACACTGCTGCGGAAAATGCGATTGGTCGGTTCCTATTTCAAGCGGAGTTGATATAATTAATCTGGATGCATATTCTTTTGCTCAGAATTTGAGTTTATTCAATAAAACTGTCAACGACTTTCTTAATAATGGCGGAAAAATTGCGTGGGGAGTTGTTCCGACACTGGATAAAGAAGCCCTGGAACACACTGATTTAGCGGAATTGGAGAATAAATTCAAACAGGCAATCAGTTATTTGACTAAAAAAGGAATAGATGAGAAACTTATTATAGAAAATTCCATTATTTCACCTTCCTGCGGTGCAGGCTCTTTAAGTGAAACTTTGGCAGAAAAAGCCATGAAATTAACCAAAAATTTATCTGATATGTTAAAGGAGAAATATTAATTTGACATTCAAACTTGCTATAACAGGGAAAAGCGGCAGCGGAAAAACAACAATTACAAAGGCATTTTTGAGAATTTTTCAGGAATCTTTTCCGGATAAATCAATTCTGCTTTTTGATAATGATTTGTCAGGGGAACTCGGGCACAGTTTCGGACTGGATGTCAGGAATACCATTTACGGAATAAGAAGCGGAAAACATGAATATAAAACTGGGATTCCGGAAGGTATGTCAAAACAGGAATTTGTTGAATGGGCAATGGAAGACATTGTTGTTGAAATTGCAGATAATGTTGACTTGATTGTATCATGGTTTGTAGGCTCAAAAGATTGTCGCTGCCCTATTACCGGACAAATCAGCGATGCTGTTCTAAAACTTATATCAAGATATGATATCGTAATTTTTGACTGCGAATTTGATTTGAAATATTTAAACCAGCTTGTTGATACGGAAATAGATACAACTCTTATTGTTGCAAATCCTTCGGAAGAATCTGCACATCTGGCAAAACGTATTGAAGAGTTCAGTGCAAAATATGCGGCAGGCGACCAGCTGGGTGTTGTAATTAACAAAGTTGAAAATAATAATATCAATGCCGTTTATGAACTTCTTAAAAAATATGATTTAGAGGTTCTCGGTGTAATTCCTTTTGATGAAGATCTGATACAACATTCTATGGAAAAAGACTCCAAAGTGGTTCAGGATGCAATTAAACAGTTTTATTTCAGATTAAATCTTCCTCAGACAAAATCGTAAAGGAGCTTTATGACAATAATTCTTGACGGAAAAAAATTAAGAGATAAATTGTTGGACGGTTTAAAACTAAAAATAGACAAACTTGACAAAAAACCGTCTCTTGCCGTTATACTTGTCGGCGAAGATGCAGCAAGCAAAATTTACGTAAACAACAAGAAAAAAATGGCTGAAAAAATCGGCATTAACTCGCAAATAATTAATTATCCATCAGATATTAAAGAAGATAAACTGCTGGAAAAAATAGAAGAACTTAACGCTGATGATTCAGTAAATGCAATACTTGTACAGCTTCCGCTGCCAAAACATATTGATAAATTTAAAATAATTAATGCAATTTCGCCGCTTAAAGATGTTGACGGATTTACCTCTGAAAATTCCGGCAAACTTTTCACGGGGCAAAAACCATATGCATATCCTTGTACACCGAAAGGTATCCTATTATTGCTTGATGAGTACGGAATAAATCCCGAAGGCAAACATGTTGTTGTTATAGGACGTTCAAATATTGTAGGGAAACCTCTTGCAGTTATGATGCTTAACAGAAATGCTACAGTCACAGTCTGCCACAGTAAGACAAAAAATCTTGCTGAAATAACAAAAACTGCAGATATTTTAGTTTCTGCAGTCGGTGAAAAAGTAATAGAAGATAGTAGTATGATGAAAGTTGATAGTATTATGGTTGATGTGGGAATTTTTAAGGATGAGAACGGCAAGACCCGCGGAGACGTTAATTTTGATGAAATTTCCAAAGTGACATCATATATCTCGCCTGTTCCCGGAGGAGTAGGGCCTATGACCATCGCCTCATTAATGATTAATACATTTGAGTTGTTTGAGTTACAAAACAAAAGAAGTTCGGGCACATAGCTCTTCAAGCACTTCACCACAAACTTCTTTTTATTTTGTATTTTAATCTTTGTTTTTTGCAGTCTTTTATTAACCGCCGATAAGGTTAAGAGTACAACTGCTCTTGATGTTGTTGGTAACCATTGTCTTCATTGAGTTAATCTCATTATCAATCAATGAAATCTGAGTATCCAACGCTTTTTGTCGTGTTGTCAGGTATTCTTCCTGCTGTTGCAGAGTGATGTAATACGGATCATCATCAACGTTTGTATCATCACCTGAATCCGAATACTGCTGAGAAATGTATGCCATTTCTTTTGTAACCCAGTTAGCCTGATTCATAACAAGCGTCTGCTCAAATTGCAGCTGGCTCTTTTGAATTGTGAATAAACTCTTTTGAGAATCTACTGCTAAGAAAGTCATCTTATCTCTCCTTATTTTATACTTTGCTCTCTTACTCATATAAAGTATTTTAAAAATTCTCAATTTCACAAAGTCATAAATTCGTTACATTTATTTACATTTTTCTCAATTAATTATTGCTTTAACAATTTTATACACTTCAGGAATCTTCTCCGGCGTATTTTTCAGCATCCAGTTAATTTCTGCCATAAGGGTATCATTATCTTTATAATGTCCGAAATCAAATAGTTCTTTTGGTTCAATTCCAAGTGCGGTAATAATTTTTTCAAGAGTTTCTGCGGTACAAAAGTTATTGCCTGTCTCAATGTAACTGAGTGTATTTTGTTCAATATCGACAAGTTCGGATAGTTTTTCTTGCGATAAACCTCTTTTTTTTCTAATTTCCTTTATACGTTTACCGATATTTTTCTTCAGTTCCATATGACCTCTTTAATACTTTAATATGATATTAAAATTTAAACCTCCTAAAAATAATAAAATATTAATGATAATTTATTGAAAAATATCATTTTACATGATAAAATATAGATATAGATGATAATTTCAAATTATAATATCATGGAGGATGAATGATAAAAGGATTCACACTTGCAGAAGTTTTAATAACTCTGGGGATAATAGGAGTAGTAGCAGCGATGACTCTTCCAGCACTTATTAACAGGGTAACCTATAAAGAAATGGAAACCGGGCTGCAAAAAAATTACTCTATCTTACAGCAGGCACTGCAAAGAGCTCAACTTGATACAGGAGAAGTAATAAAGCCTTCAAATTACCAAAATACTATCGGAGGCACAAACCCGCCGATAAAAGAACTGCTTATGAAATATATTGTAAAAGCAATAGATTGCGGAGGAGGAACCGAAGAGGGTGCCTGTTTAGAGAATTCAAATATTACTGAGAATGAAAATGCAAAAAAAATTTATAAGACTTTTAATAACAAAACAGAGGTCAATACTTATATCATGGATGACGGACAATTTATAACTGCAGACGGAACGCTCTTTTTAATAGAAAATTCTATGGGAAATGGCAATTTACCGGTATATATAACCGTAGATGTTAACGGGGTAAAGAAAAGACCGAATAGATGGGGACATGATTTATTTACTTTTCAGCTTATGGAATCGGGCAAACTCTTACCAATGGGAGCAGAAGGAACTACCTATAGTGCTACTGAATATTGTTCTGCAACAAGCACTTCCTCCTCTAACGGTGCCGGATGTGCCTATAAAGCTTTGACTGATAAAAGTTATTGGAAAAATCTAAATTAATTTATTGTCAAATAAAAAAAGAACCGAAATAACTCCGGTTCTTTTTTTATTATATTTATTGACCGGTTATTTAGCAAGAGCACCTGCAACCGCAACTGCAACTGCAACACTTGCACCAACCATCGGGTTGTTACCCATACCAATGATACCCATCATTTCTACGTGAGCAGGAACTGATGAAGAACCAGCAAACTGAGCATCACCATGCATTCTTCCCATAGTATCAGTCATACCGTAAGAAGCCGGACCAGCAGCTACGTTATCAGGGTGAAGAGTTCTGCCTGTACCTCCGCCTGATGCAACTGAGAAGTATTTTCTTCCGTTTTCATAGCACCATTTTTTGTAAGTACCTGCAACAGGGTGTTGGAAACGTGTAGGGTTAGTTGAGTTACCGGTAATAGAAACATCAACACCTTCGTGAATCATGATTGCAACACCTTCAGATACATCATCAGCACCGTAGCATTTAACTTTTGCTCTTTCTCCGTCAGAGAATGGCTGTTCTTTAACGATTTTTAATTCGCCTGTTTTGTAATCATACTTAGTTTCAACAGATGTAAAACCATTAATTCTTGAAATGATGTAAGCAGCATCTTTACCAAGACCGTTTAAGATAACTCTTAAAGGTTCTTTTCTTACTTTGTTAGCATTTCTTGCAATACCGATAGCACCTTCAGCAGCTGCAAAAGATTCGTGACCTGCTAAGAAACAAAAACATTTTGTTTCTTCTCTCAATAACATAGCGGCAAGGTTACCATGGCCCAAGCCTACTTTTCTTGTGTCACCAACAGAACCCGGTACACAGAAAGCCTGTAAACCTTCTCCGATTAAACTTGCAGCTTCTGCAGCGTCTTTAGCTTCTTTTTTAATAGCAATAGCAGCACCTAAAGTATAAGCCCAAACAGCATTATCAAATGCGATAGGCTGAATACCTTTAACGATTTCTTCTACGTTAATACCTTTGGAATCACATAAAGCTTTTGCATCTTCCAAAGACTTAAAACCGTACTCAGGCAAAATTTTGTTTAATTTAGCCTGACGTCTGTCTTGTCCTTCAAATTTTACTGTCATTTTATTTTCCTCTTAATTTTTTATAATTTTTACTGAGATTCTAAATCAAGTTCAGAATGACATGTCATACCGAATTTATTTCAGAATCATTTTATTATTCTTTTCTCGGGTCAATTTTCTTAACGGCTTCATCAAATCTTCCGTAAGTTCCGGTGAATTTTTCCAGAGCTTCTTTCGGATCAACACCTTTTTTAACGGCTTCCATAAATTTGCCTAAGTGAACAAACTTATACCCGATAATTTCATCATTTTTGTCAAGTCCGAGTTCAAGAACATAACCTTCAGCAACTTCAAGGTATCTAGGACCTTTTTGTTTTGTTGAGAAGATTGTTCCGGTTTGAGAACGGAGACCTTTACCCAAATCTTCCAATCCTGCACCAACAGGAAGTCCGCCTTCCGAGAATGCAGTTTGAGTACGTCCGTAAACAATCTGCAGGAATAATTCTCTCATTGCAACATTGATTGCGTCACAAACGAGGTCAGTATTCAAGGCTTCAAGAATTGTTTTACCCGGAAGGATTTCTGCTGCCATAGCTGCAGAGTGTGTCATACCTGAACATCCGAGAGTTTCAACAAGTGCTTCCTGAATAATACCGTTTTTAACATTAAGAGTTAATTTACAAGTACCTTGCTGCGGAGCACAGCAGCCGCAGCCGTGAGTTAAACCTGAAATGTCTTTAATTTCTTTACATTTTGTCCATTCGCCTTCTTGAGGGATAGGAGCAGGTTCACCTTTTACACCGCGTTTTACGCAGCACATTTCTTCTACTTCTTTTGTAATTTGTATACGATCCAACATTTTCTATACTCCCTTCGGTTATATACAAGTAAATTTTAAAATGCTGAAACGCTCATGTCAATATAAAATCAGTCATGATAATGCTTTAGAGGAAGTCAAACTTTTCAGCCGTAATACTTTTTCGTCTTTTGAGAACTCATTTGCAAGAGATATTAATTTTTGGATATATCGTCTTTGAACTTCCGGAACATCTTCATCAAGTATAAGTTTTGCAAGAAGTTTTTTATCACCTGCAACTTTATGGGCAATAATTTCGGATTTGAACAAATCAAGGAGAGAGAGCTCGCCGTTATTTACAAAAAACTTTGTCATCGGACTGTAATTGAATGTATATTTAATAAGCTTTTGATATTCCTCATCATATTCTTCTTTATTTGCAAAATCTCTTTTTATCATCATCCTTGCATCATCAACAGATATAAGATTTCTTGATTTAAAAACCTCTTCTTCTTCAGGATGAAGTTTATAGACAAGCATATCATTTATAAGGCTTATTTTTTTCAAAGCTATATCATGCTTATTAATATCATCTCCGTTAACCTGTTTTAAAAGCTGCTTTCTGTATTTGTGCAATTCCTGCCATTCTGCATCAGAAGCGACTTTTTTTATGCTTTCTCTTATTGTATTGGAGGATTCAACCTGAACCTGCTCCAAAGTATCATATACACCTTTGTAATATTCGCCAACAGCTTTTATATCATTTGAAGATTTAATTTTGTAATTATAAAACTTCCCGGAAGTAAAAGATTTTGGAAGGCCTTCATTTACAAGTTCCTGTAACATCGCAGATTTGGCAATATTATACGAATCTTTTATCTCTCTTTCTAAATTTTTAATTTCGGCATTAATTTTTTGTTTTTTATATAGCTTTCCGCCTGTATAAGCAAGAAGAGACATGCCGATAACACCAAGACCGCACATGCCCGCAGTAAGCAAATTACTACCGCCGCCGACTTTCTCCTTTTGTTCATTAACAGATTCGGATTTATTTGCAGATTCAGCAGTTGAAGACTTTACAGTCATAAAATAAGAATACGGATTCTTGTTGTGACTTACGGTATCCAACAATAAGTGCGACATTTTAACCTCTTTTTTGTGCGTTTATATAAAAAACCGAACAAAAATTTTTTTGCTAATTTAATTCGTAATTATTTATTACATAAACCTGTATCTCACCTGGATCAAGGTTTACTTCCATTTTGCCTCTTCCTGCTTTCGGAGGATTTTCAAATTCTACGCTGATTACATCCTTCTCTTCATTAAATTTTGGCAGATGAACTTCAGAATTAACTATATTTTTAAAGTTTAAATTACCGATAACCAGAACAGAATTTTCATTTTTAGAAACCAGATAGGCAAAGACTGATGGATTGGAAACTCTCAACGGATGAAATTTTCCGCCGTCATACATAGAGACCATATATTCTTTAAACTGATTTGCTCTTTTAAATTCTTCCTGCAGCAATAAATCTTTACCGCCCGGTTTTCTTGAAAAATTAAATATATCAATCTTACCGCGGTGAGCAAAATAATATTCATCATCTGTATAGGTTTTTACAGCTTTTTTATTAGCCCATGGATAAATATATCTGTCACCCGTATCAAACCCGTCAACAAAATATGAATTTACAGGAAGTGTAGCGTTAAGCCACATAATCATTTTGCTGTATTCTCTACCGTTAACAACAACAGGACTAAGTTCATCATGTGTTGTAAAACTTCCTATTGCACTTTTAGGGGCTCCTATATTTTTAGCAAGATTCAAATCATGTTCAACCTGAGATGTTAATTCTTTGCCTTCTTTCCAATTTTTCAAATTAAAATAACTGCTGTAATAGCCGTCAAATCCGGCAGCAAGCAATTTATCATACGGTGTATAGACCGTATATGGCGAGACTGCATCTTTCCAAGAATCCGAAGATTCAGCCAGCCATAACAGCTGAGGATCACGTTTTCTTGAATAATCAATTAAAGCTTTCCAGAAATTCGCAGGCTTGCTGTGAGCGACATCAACTCTTATTCCGTCAACACCTAATTCCAGTGCCATATCAACAAAAGTTTTGTATGCATTAAACACATCCTGATTAATTTTAACTTCGCTGCCGGCATTAAGCAATCTTACATCAGTCCAGTCGGCAGGTACAACCGGCTGTCCGTCCTTATCTTTTACAAAAAGTTCAGGCCTTTGCAGATACAAATCATAAGAACCGCATGCCGGAACATCCACAATAACTGCAATTCCTCTTTCATGAGCTTCCGAAATAAATTTTGCAGCCTGTTCTTTTTCCGTAAGAATAGTATTTTCATTTTTCAACTGAGGGTTAAGCGTATCAAAAGAAGATATAGCATATAATGAACCTGCAGTTCCCAGTGCTTTAATTTTACCTACAGGGGTGATAGGCAAAATATGAACTGCATTAATCCCATTTGCTTTTAATTCATCAAGTCTTGCGATTGCGTTTAAGAAATTACCGCTCTCTTCTCCTTCATCAAAATCTATAATTCCGTTTTCATTCAAATCCTGAGCATTAAAAGTTCTAAGATTTATTGTATAAATAATTGCCGAATTTTTCAAAAAATCATCACGCAAATTATTAATCCACTGTTCTTTTGCAAAGGACGGAACAGCTGTAAGCGTTAAAATTATGCCGAGAGCAATAAATTTTTTCATACCTTTCATATAACACAATCCCCTTTTTCCACACTAAATATGCTACCAAAATTTCAATTATTTTTCAATTCAATTTTCAAGAATCTTAGCAACATATTCATAATATTCATTATTTTTATATTGAGAAATATGTTTTTTTAAGTTTTCTTTTGATACAAACCCCATACGGTATGCAATTTCTTCGAGACATGCAATCTTAATTCCCTGATTCTCTTCAACAGTATGTACAAACTGAGATGCCTGCAATAATGAATTATGTGTACCTGTATCAAGCCATGCAAAACCTCTGCCAAAAATTTCAACATTCAATTTATTTTTTTTCAAATAAATATTATTCAAATCTGTAATTTCAAGTTCTCCACGGGCAGAAGGATTAAGCTGTTTTGCATATTCAATGACTCTGTTATCGTAAAAATAGAGTCCAGTAACAGCATAATGTGATTTCGGATTTTCCGGTTTTTCTTCTATAGAAAGAACTCTCCCATCTTCGTCAAATTCAACAACGCCGAATCGGCATGCATCCTTAACCGGATAACCAAAAACCGTAGCTCCGCCGTTTTGTTTTATATTAGATACAACTTTGTTCAATTTTCCTGAAAAACCGCCGCCATAGAAAATATTATCACCCAGAACCAGTGCAACATCATCACTGCCGATAAAGTCTTCCCCAATAATAAATGCCTGAGCAAGACCGTCAGGACTCGGCTGTTCTTTATAAGAAAATTTCACCCCGAATTGAGAGCCGTCTCCGAGGAGTCTTTCAAAATTTGGTAAATCCTGAGGAGTGGATATAATAAGAATTTCATGGATTCCCGCAAGCATCAACACTGAAATCGGATGATAAATCATAGGTTTATCATAAATCGGGATTAGTTGTTTGGAGACCGAAATAGTACTCGGATACAATCTTGTTCCTGCACCGCCGGCCAATACTATTCCTTTCATAAAATCCTCCTTCTTAAACTTAAAAATTCCTTAATTGCAGATAATCATGCAAAGCGGCTTTCCAATCTCTGCAGATTTTCTGATTATCCATAACACTGTATTTCGGGCGTTTTGCCGGACGGGGGAATTCTTCAGTAGTACATGGAGAAAGTTTAACCCCGTCAATACCTGCCTGTGATAAAATTTCCTTAGCAAATCCATACCAGCTTGTTGCTCCAGAACCACAAACATGATAAATTCCGTATGGTTTTGAAAACAGTTTTAAAATTCCGTTAGAAAGTTCAACTGTCCATGTAGGGCATCCTATCTGATCATCAACCACTTTAATTTCATCACCTTTTTCAGCTAAAGAAATCATTGTTTCAACAAAGTTTTTGCCATAATGCCCGTAGAGCCAGCTTGTCCTTGCTATATAATATTTTTTACAATAACTTTTCACAGCATTTTCGCCCAAAAGCTTTGTTTTCCCGTAAACGGTCTGCGGATTAGTTATATCGTCAGGCTCATAAGGTGTCGGTTTTGTTCCGTCAAATACGTAGTCGGTTGAAATATAAACTATCGGAATATCAAGCTCTCCGGAGATTTTTGCAATATTTTCAGTACCCTTGACATTTATTAATTCAGCCCTGTCCGATTCTTCTTCAGCCTTGTCCACTGCCGTATATGCCGCACAATGAATAACTATATCGGGCTTTAAATCCTTTACAAAATTCTCAACGTCATTACCTTTTGTCAAATCAAGTGTATCTATATCAGTTTCAGTTACAATATAGCCGTTATCTTCAAGTATCGGACATAAATCCTGCCCGAGCATGCCGTTTGCACCTGTCACAAGAACTTTTTGCATTTATATAAGACTCCCTTTTTTCATCTCTATAGACTTTATCCATGCCTGATTATTCAAATACCAGTCTATAGTAAGCAAAATACCCTCTTCAAATGTTACTGAAGGCTCCCAGCCAAGTTCCGATTTAATTTTCTCATTACTTATTGCATAGCGTCTGTCATGGCCGAGCCTGTCTTGAACAAACTCAATACAGCTTTCATCCTTGTTCATTGCATCCAGAATCAGATGAGTAATTTCCAGATTAGTCTTTTCATTATGACCGCCAATATTATAAACTTCCCCGACTCTTCCTTTATGCAGAACAGTGTCAATAGCAGAACAGTGATCATATACGTATAACCAGTCTCTTACATTCATTCCGTCACCGTAAACAGGTACTTTTTCTCCCTTCAAAAGTTTTGAAATAAAGAAAGGAATAAGTTTTTCAGGATACTGGTAAGGTCCGTAATTATTTGAACATCTCGTTGTTAAAACAGGAAGCTTATAAGTTTCATAATATGCCCTCACAAGCATATCCGCACCTGCTTTTGAAGCAGAATAAGGACTGTTAGGTGCAAGAGGAGTTTCTTCTGTAAAATAACCGGTCTTTCCGAGTGAACCGTAAACTTCATCAGTTGAAACCTGCAAATATCTTTCTATATTAAATTCTTTAGCCGCCTGTAAAAGGTTTAAAGTCCCTTTTATATTTGTTTCAATAAAGATTTCAGGTCCCGTAATAGAACGGTCAACATGACTTTCCGCTGCAAAGTTCACTATCACATCAACTCCTGCAGCAAGCTGTCTGACAAGAGGTTTGTCACAGATATCACCGTTTACAAATTCATAATTAGGATTATCTTTCACATCATAGAGATTTTCTAGATTCCCTGCATAAGTCAAAGCATCAAGGTTAACTATCTTATAATCAGGATGACTATTCAGCATATGTCTTATAAAACAGTTCCCGATAAATCCTGCTCCGCCGGTTACTAAAATTTTCATATTAACTCCTCTTTATTTATACTTTTCAAATTTGGCTGCACTTTGTCTTTTTCTGATAAAATCGGTTCAAAATCTATTTCCCAGTTTATATTAATATCTCTATCACACCAGAGAAGCCCTCTGTCAGCCTGTGGATTATATTCTCCGCTGGCTTTATAACAAAGTTCGGCCTCTTCAGAAAGTACGACAAATCCATGTGCAAAACCTTCCGGAATATAAAGCATATTTTTGTTTTCTTCCGAAAGTTCCACTTTTACATACTGACCGAATGTTTGAGAATCAGGTCTTATATCAACAGCAACATCGTAAACACGTCCACTGACACACCTTACAATCTTTGCCTGTCCGTAAGGTTTTGCCTGATAATGCAATCCTCTCAAAACGCCCGCGGAAGATTTTGAATGATTATCCTGATTAAAGTCTTCCGTAATTCCGTTTGCGACAAACTCTGATTTTTTGTAAGTTTCCATAAAAAAACCTCTGTTGTCACCAAAAACCTGCGGTTTTATAAGAATTACATCTTTAATATTTTGTCTTTCAAATTCAAACGGCATATTTTCACTTTCCCTGCTGATTTTGATTATAGCATAATTAAAGCTTTTTCATAATTTGTAATATATCATATATAAATAAAACCACAACTTATAATTTTACCAGCTATAAGCAACTTTACAGATTTATTTTAATATGTTATAAATAGGCTATGAGAAATTTTATTGAACAATTTAAATATCAGTTTAAAAATTATTTTGATACAGATAGTGAAATTGCAGCAGGAGACCAGTGGGATTATATTAAACTAAATCTGCTTTTAACAATTTTACCTGTTATTAATTTCTGTCTTTTATTTTTATTATTTGGCATGATAAGCATGGTGCCAAATGCTGCCGCTGTATTAAAAGCTTTAAAAACTTACCATATCTCTGATATTTTATTTTGTGCTGGGGTATTTATTCCGCCTTTTATAATATTGTTGCTTTCTGGCTCTTACATAAGCTATATTATAAGATGCATTAAATCTAAAAAATTTGTCAGCCCGATTTTGTTATTTTTACTTATACTGCTGAATTTTTCATTTTACGGCTGGCTATTAATTGTGAGCATTAAATCACTGGTATAAAAGTTGCCTGCCAGAATTTTTTGTATAAAACCCGGTATTGTAAATGCAATGACGATTGCTAATTATAATTAGCTTTATTTTATTATTTTTTAAATTAAAAAGAGGCACGCTTAATATAAGCGAACCTCTTTAATATATTTACTTACACCGCAAATTAAACTTTAGCTAATTCACGACTTTCCACAACAGCCTGAGCTGCGGCAAGTCTTGCCTGCGGAATTCTGAACGGTGAGCATGATACGTAATCCAGACCGATTTTGTGAGCGAATTTAACAGAATCAGGATCTCCGCCGTGTTCGCCGCAAACACCGCCGACAAGTGAAGGATTAACTTTCTTACCTTTTTCCATTGACATTTCAATCAACTGACCAACACCTTTTGTATCAAGTGTTTCAAACGGATTGGACGGTAAGATTTTCTGTTCCACATAGTTTTTAAGGAACTTACCTTCAGCATCGTCTCTTGAGTAGCCGAATGTCATCTGAGTAAGGTCGTTTGTACCAAATGAGAAGAATTCTGCATATTCAGCAATTTCATCTGCAGTTAAAGCTGCACGAGGAATTTCTATCATGGTACCGAATTTATAATCAACTTCAACGCCTTTTTCAACCATAACCTCTCTTGCTACACGAATAAGAATTTCTCTGGCTGTTTTAAGTTCGTTAACGTGACCGATTAACGGAACCATTACCCAAGGTTTTACTGCAACGCCTTCTTTTTTCAAGTCACAGCAAGCTTCAAAGATTGCTCTAACCTGCATTTCATTAATTTCAGGATAAGTCAATCCAAGACGACATCCACGTAAGCCCATCATAGGGTTAGATTCAGAAAGGCTTTCTACAACGTGAAGAAGTTCTTCTTTTTCCTTAGCATCTTTACCCTGAGCTTTCAATGTTGCAACTTCTGCAATCAAAGATTCTTTATCAGGCAAAAATTCGTGAAGCGGCGGGTCAAGAAGTCTAACCGTCAATGGTTTATCGCCCAATGCTTTAAACATTGCATAGAAATCTGAATACTGCATAGGAAGTAAGTGCTCAAGAGCTTCTTTTCTTGCTTCCGGAGTACCGGCAATAATCATTTTCTGTACCCAAGGTAATCTGTCAGGATCCATAAACATATGTTCCGTACGGCAGAGCCCTACACCTTCAGCACCGAATTTCAGTGCATTTTCGATATCTTTCGGGGTATCAGCGTTAGCTTCAACTTTCAACTGTTTAATTTCGTTTACCCAGGTAAAGAACTTGTTCCAGTTGTCATCAATTCTTGCTTCAACAAGTTTAACGGCACCTTCCATAACAAGACCTTTACCACCGTCAAGAGAAATTACATCATCTTTGTGGTAAATAGTACCGTCAGCACCAATTAAAATACCTTTATCCATATCGATTTTCAAGTCTTCACAACCTGAAACGCATGGTTTACCCATACCTTTTGCAACAACTGCTGCGTGAGAAGTAGCACCGCCTCTGAGTGTTAAGACACCTTGAGAAACTGCCATACCGTGAATATCATCCGGACAAGTTTCAACACGGACAAGGATAACTTTTTCACCTGCTGCACCGCGGGTAGCTGCTTCTTCAGTATCGAATACGATTTTACCTACAGCAGCACCAGGAGATGCATTTACACCGTGACAAATCTTGTGAGCTTCTTCAAGAGCTTTTGCATCAAAACAAGGTAATAAAATCTGGTTAACAGTATATGGATCAACCAGCTGAATAGCTCTTTCTTTTGTAATAATACCCTCTTCATGCATATCAACGGCAATTTTAACGGCAGCAGCAGCAGTTCTTTTACCGTTACGGGTTTGAAGAATGTATAATTTACCTTTTTCAATAGTAAATTCCATATCCTGAACGTCTTTGTAACCGAGTTCAAGTTTTTTAGCGATATCAACATATTGTTTGTACAATTCAGGCATTTCATGTTCAAGTTCAGCGATAGGTTTCGGAGTTCTGATACCTGCAACAACGTCTTCACCCTGAGCATTAGTCAAATATTCACCATAGAATTTGTTTTCGCCGGTAGCAGGGTTACGTGTAAATGAAACACCGGTAGCACAATCATCGCCCATATTACCGAATACCATAGACTGAACGTTTACGGCAGTACCGAAATTGTGGTCGATTTTGTTCATGTTTCTATAGGCAACAGCACGCGGAATATTCCATGAACGGAATACGGCTTCAATAGCTTCCTGCAGCTGTACATAAGGGTCTTGCGGAAATTCTTTACCGGTAACTTCTTTAATTGTTTGTTTGTAGATAGGGATTAAAGATTTCCAGCCTTCTGCCGAAACTTCGGTATCAGAAGTAACGCCTTCACGTTCTTTAACTTTTTCAACTTCAGATTCAAAATATTTTTGTCTGTCCATTTCCCAAGCTACGGAACCGAACATTGTTAAGAATCTTCTGTAAGAATCATAGCAGAATCTAGGGTTATTAGTTAATTTAACCATAGCTTCAACAGTTTCATCGTTCAAACCTAAGTTCAAAATTGTTTCCATCATACCAGGCATAGAAACTCTTGCACCTGAACGAACTGAAACCAGTAACGGATTTTCGGAATCTCCGAATTTCTGGCCTTTTTGTGCTTCAACATCTTTCAAAGCAGCCTTAACTTCGTCCATTAACCCTTCAGGCATTTTGTTACCATGATTGATGTAATCCATACATGTCTCAGTGGTAATAGTCAATCCCGGAGGAACCGGAAGACCTAAGTTAGTCATTTCGGCAAGGTTAGCACCTTTTCCGCCGAGCAGGTTACGCATGTTAGCGTTACCCTCTCTGAATAACCATACACGTTTTTCTGTCATAGTTTTCTCCTTCTTTTACAGAATAATAAACATAAATTCATTAACTCTATTTAAATTGTAACACGAACAAAATAAATAAATTCAACAGTTTTGTGGATTTTTTATTCTAAAGGAACAAATTTAAATATAAAATTCTTACTAAAAAGGGATTGAATTGTTCATTCAATCCCTTTTACGGTTACTGACGAAATGTCAGCTATTTGTCCTTTCTTTAAAGTTTAATAATTACATAAGTCCGAAACCGTCAAAACCGCCGTCTATACCGCCGATATCATCTATATGGCTGTTAAAATCATCCAGTCCGCTGTAGAAATCCGATTTTAAAGCATCGTAAGAATCAGATAACACATCATCAATCTGATGGCTTAATCCATCAAAATCACTCTTATAAGCGTCAGCCAAATAATTATCATGGCTTAAAAAATCTACCGGCTCATCAATATTATCCATAGCTTTGGTGAAAAAATTACCGGAGTTAGGCATAATATCATCGGTAGCCTTTAAAGCATCATCTGCTAAATCTTTTGCAGCATCGGCTACTTTTTTACCGCCGCCGGCAAATGCATCATCCATAAGCAAAGATGCCGCAATTAGGTTATTTGTATCATCCTGAATCTGTTGATTTTGTTTTTCAATAGCTTCTTTTTGTGCTTTTTGCTGTTTTTCAAAGATTTCATCCTGTTGTTTTTGCAATTCCGCTAACTTTGCGGCATCATCCTGTTTTGGTGCTTCTGCCGGTTTTGCAGCAGGTTTCGCTGTTTCAGACTTTACTTCTTCTTGAACAGCAGTTGTTTTTGGAGTTTGTTTTTTAGACTTACCTTTTGATTTAGGAGGTTTTGCAGGAATTTCGATTTTGTCGGGAGTAAGAACTTCTGCTGTTGTTTCTTCTGCTTTTACAGGCTTTAATGAGTCAAAAGCTTCTTGCACTTTTGTTTTTACATCTTCTGCAGCTTGTGAAACTTTTTCTTTTACCTCTGCTGCTTTCGGGGCTGCTTTTTCTTTAACTTCTGCTGCTGTTTCCTGAATTTTTGTTTTTACTTCCTCCGCAGCATTCACAACTTTTTCTTTTGCCTCTGCTGCTATCGGGACAGCTTTTTCTTTTTCTTTAACTTCTGCTGCTGTTTCCTGAATTTTTGTTTTTACTTCCTCCGCAGCTTTTACGGTTTTTTCTTTTATATCCATAGCTATCGGTGCAGCCTTTTCTTTGACTTCCGCAGCAGCCTCCTGTACCTTTACAGTACCTTCTTTTGCCTTTTCTGCAGCGGCAGTAACTGCTGCTTTTGTTTTTTCAGCGATATCATCTGTCAGAGAGCTTACTTTATCCGTAACATTCTGAGTTACTTCCTGAATCGCTTTTTTATTTTTACCTTTTGTCAACAGATAAATTCCCGCTCCAATTAAGGCTGTACCTGCAGTTGCAATAGTTGCAATTACACCTTTTGAAACTTTTCCGTTGTCACTCTGAATCGGTTCCGATTCCGGTTTTGACTCGACAGTTTTTGTTTCTGCAGCTTGTTCATTACCGGAGAAAGAAACCGTGTCCATCGAAGGAGAATTTTCCAGTCCTTTTTTCGGCAAAACTTCAATAAATTCTTTCATAAATTTATCAAGCGGAAGTTGTTTAACTCCGTTTTTATCACTTACAACAGTAACAACGCCATTATTTTTGGTTGCGGTACAATGTTCGCCATCCTTGGTTACATAATTAATTGTAGTGAACGGAGCCAAAGGTTTTACCTGTATTGAATCTGACATTTTTCGTCTTTCTACAAATTTTAAAACTAACCCTATATTTTAATTAAAACATCGAAACAAAAAAAATTGCTATTAAACCTGCATAAAACTCAATTTATACACAATAAAAAGTCCAAAAGTACAGACTTATAAGGATTTTACAAAATTTAACACAGGCATAGATTTAATCGGACTGAATCGCGTCTATAGCATCATAAAGTTTATCGGCTTTTTCGACAATTATCTTAGAAAGAGAATCAATATAGTAGCACTCAGGCAACTCATTTGCACAATAAGTCAACACATTATGTAATGTCACAATCAGGCATTTAAGTTCAAAAAATTCATTACCAAAATCACAAATCTTATTTTTCATTATATTATCTCCTGTCGGCACCATGATAACTATAATCATCTTAAAGATGATAATAGACTATAGAAAAATATTTGTCAATAATATACTATAGTTTTCATAATGAGAACTAAAGTGGACAAATATACGAATAAAGTCGGCATGAATATTAAACTTGCAAGAACAAAAGCATGCTTAAAACAAGAAGAACTTGCAGAAAAAGCAAACCTTAGCAGAGATACCATAGGAGCTATCGAACGCGGTGAAAAGTCACCGACTGTATATACACTCGGGCGTATTGCGGATGCTCTCGGAATAGACTTGTACAAATTATTTGTATTTGAGGATTAATTAGCCTCCAGACATAAGGAAAGTGACACGTAAGTGGCGGAGGGTTTTAAACCGGAAGGTGCGGAAACATAGTTTCTGCTCCCTCGTTTCTTTCGGTTGCGTGTTTTCTTTTCTTTCGTCTATTTCTTTTATTTTGCATCGCAACAAAAGAAAAGAAATAGACAATAAAAAGTCTTAATTTTGTCTTTCACAATTCAGCCTCGCTATCGTGATACGGCATACGCCAAACAAAATCCCCCCTACCCCCCTTTAAAAAAGGGGGCAACTTATCCACTCACTTCGTAAGGGAAGTATCACATAGCGGCAGTGGGTTTTAGGTATTGCAGAAGAATCCCACCTACCCACTTTAAAAAGGGGGCAACTTACCAGCCTCCACTCGTAAGGGAAGCATCACATAGCGGCAGTGGGTTTTAGGTATTGCAGAAGAATCCCACCTACCCACTTTAAA
>ENA-UOJC01000455-UOJC01000455.1-human-gut-metagenome-genome-assembly--contig:-C104-NODE-455-length-72099-cov-85.862112_pt1 | contig 72099 bp, 47 predicted proteins | sample MGYA00242339_ERZ723886 | MGnify/ENA metagenome assembly ERZ723886 | reverse complement strand
TAGTCAAGGCCGCTACGATGATGCCTTGTCGAATTATTCCCTTGCCTTGGATATTTTTAAGTCGGTCTACGGCGAGCGTCATCCCAATATGGCCACGTGCTACTACAATATAGGTGATGTGTACCTTTACCAAGGACGCTATGATGATGCCTTGTCGAATTATTCCCTTGCCTTGGATATTTTTAAGCCGGTCTACGGCGAGCGTCATCTCTATGTAGCTATGTGCTACGGCAATATGGGATTGGCATCTGCTTCGCAGAAAAATTATGCCGATGCCCTGCCTTACTTTCAAAAGGCCTTATCCATTTATGAAGAAACTTTACCGAAGGATAGTTCCCAAATAGCAGAAACAAAAAAAATCATAGAATTAATCCAATCCGCTCTGCCGGGAGAAAATTAGCCGCCTTATCGTCCGCTCCCCCACCCTATTCCGCGAAAAGTGGCACGCCGTGCCACAAAAGTGGGAGGCTTTGCCACAAAAGTGGGACGGCGTGCCACTCTTGTAGCCTGTATAGCTATCATAGCTATTATAGCCATAGCAGCTATTAAGGCTATGCGGCTCCCGACGAACGATAAACAAAGAAAGAATCATGAAAGAGACCAATTACAAGTACTTCGCCTTCATCAGCTACACCTCTAAGGACGCGGCGTGGGGCAAGCGGCTGCAGCGACGCCTGGAGGGCTTCAGGCTGCCGACGACCCTGTGCAGCGAGCGCGGACTGGCGCGCAGGCCCATGAAGCCCGTATTCTTCGCACCCTATGACATACAGCCGGGCGACCTCTCCGAGGAGCTGAAGGCACGGCTGCGGGCCGCGCGCCACCTCGTCGTGGTGTGCTCGCCGCGCAGCGCCGCCTCGGAGTGGGTGGGCAAGGAGATAAGATATTTCCACAGTCTGGGACGGCCCGAGAACCTGCACCTTTTCATCGTGGACGGCGTGCCCCACAGCGGCGACGCGGCCACGGAGTGCTTCCACCCCGTGCTGCGCGAGCTGGGGCTGCCCGAACTGCTCGGCGCCAACGTGCACGAGCGTTTCAGCCGTTGGCCGTGGGTGAACCGCGAGCGCGCCTACGTGCAGCTCGTGACGAAACTGTTGGGCGTGGAGTTCGACACCCTCTGGCGGCGCCACCTGCGGCAACGGCGGCAGCGCGCGCTCGCGGCCGGTGTGCTGGCCGTAGGCGTGGCGGCGGCCCTCGGCGGCGTGTGGGCGGCCTCGCGACCCGTCGACGTGGCCGTGCAGGTGGAGGAAGCCGGCGCCGTGAACCGCCGCCTGCCGCCCCTGGCCGACGCCGTGGTGACGCTGCGCCTCGACAACGAGGAGAAGACCGACACCGTGGCCCTCGGCGGCGGCGAGGCCCTCTTCGCCAACGTGCCCCGTCGCTACGTGGGCAGCGAGGTGGGCGTGTCGGTGCGCGCCGCCCGCTTCCTGCCGCTCGACACCGTGGTGACGCTCTCTCCCACCCTCTCGCTCGCGCTGCGCCGCGATCCCGCCGTCTTCGGCCACGTGGCCTTCACCCTTTGCGCCGCCGGCGACCTGCATCCCTTGCCCGGCGTGGCGGTGAGCGTAGGCGGACGGCCGGCGGTGACCGACGCCGAGGGCCGCGTACGCCTTGATGTTCCCCTCGCCGAGCAGCGCACGGCCTACGCCGTCACGGCCGCTTTCGTGCCCCTCGAGGACGATTCGATTGTGATGCCCTGCGGGCCGGACGATGTGATAATGGCCCGCGAGGGCGCCCGTTGATTTTTTCAGAAAAGAAACATATAGACAATATGAACGAAGAGACCTACCGCCCGCAGCCCGCCGACCTCGGCGGCGTGGGCCTGCCCGCCGACCTGCAGCCCCTCATGGAGGAACTGGCGCGCAACGTGCACGAGGTGTGGGCCGCCGCCCGCGTGGCCCAGGGATGGACCTACGGGCCGCGGCGCGACGACGAACGGCGCCGCCACCCCGGACTCGTGCCCTACGACCGCCTCACGGAGGAGGAGAAGGACTACGACCGCCGCACGGCCGCCGCGACGCTGCGCTTCATCCTCTCGCGCGGCTTCCGCATCGTGCGCGACTGAAGCGCGCGGCATCCTTTGCCATAAAGGCCATTAAGGCTATAAAAGCTATAATAGCTGTTATAGCTATCATAGCTCTCAGAAAACGCAAAACATCAACCGGACTGTTATGAAAACTACTGCCTCGGCGGCCTACGCCGACTCAAAACCCCACTACGAACTGCTCGACGGACTGCGCGGCGTGGCCGCGCTGGTCGTGGTGTGGTATCATGTGTTCGAGGGATTCGCCACCTGCGCGATGGACCAGCGGGTGAACCACGGACACCTCGCCGTCGACTTCTTCTTCATGCTCTCGGGCTTTGTCGTGGCCTACGCCTACGACGACCGCTGGGGCGCTTCGCTCACCGTGAAGGGCTTCGTGCGGCGCCGCCTCATACGCCTGCATCCCATGGTGGTGATGGGGGCGCTGCTGGGCTGCCTCACGTTCTGCCTGCAGGGCGGCGTGCGGTGGGACGGCACGCCCGTGGGCACAGGGGCGCTGCTCGTGGCCCTCGTCTGCTCGGCCCTGTTGCTGCCGAGCCTGCCGGGGAGCGTGGGCGAAGTGAGGGGCAACGGCGAGATGTTTCCCCTGAACGGCCCGTCGTGGTCGCTCTTCTACGAATACGTAGGCAACGCGCTCTACGCCCTGGTGCTGCGGCGCCTCGGCACGCGGGTGCTGGCCGGCGTCGTGGTGCTGTGCGGCGCCGGCCTGGTGTGGGTGGCCGCGGGCAACTTCTCGGGCGGCTGCCATCTGGGCCTGGGCTGGAGCCTGGGCGGCCTCAACGTGCCCGGCGGCCTGCTGCGGCTGCTCTTCGCCTTCGGCGGCGGTCTGCTGCTCTCGCGCGTGTTCCGGCAGAGGCGGGTGCGCGGCGCCTTCTGGCTCTGCTCGGCCGTGCTCGTGGGGCTGCTCGCCGTGCCCTACGTGGGCGGCGACGGGAGCGCGCCTTCGGTGCTCGACGGCCTCTATGAGGTGGCCTGCGTGGCGGTGGCGTTTCCGCTGGTGGTATGGGCGGCGGCCTCGGGGCGCACCACCGACGCCTTTTCGCGGCGCGTGTGCCGCTTTCTGGGCGACATCTCCTTTCCGCTCTATATTGTGCACTACCCCTTCATGTACCTCTTCTTCGACCACGTGGGCCTCATGAAGCCGGCCGAAGAGAAGCTGACCTTCGCCGAGAGCTGGCCGTGGGCGCTGGCGGTGTTCGCGGGCAGCGTGGCGCTGGCCTGGCTGCTGCTGAAGTGCTACGACGAACCTGTGCGCCGCTGGCTGACGCGGCACACGAAGTGGGGGAAGGCGTAGAAAACGTGACTTTTTCCGTACAAAACGCGCCCTGAAAATCAGACGGTCAGGAGGACGCTGAAAAGCACTACTTGGTTTTCGAAAAAGCACTACTTGGAATTTTTACACGAGTAAGTGCTTTTTTTATTCCAAGTAGTGCTTTTTTTGAATGCCTATGGTAGCTCTTGTAGCTGGAATAGCTGTCATGGCTATTTTAGCTATGAAAGCTATAAGGCCGTTATGCCGGCCCGGGAAAGAAATTACCCGCGGCAGGGCAGAGGCCCGCCGCGGGTAATTGCGGTGTATGCGGACGGCCGCGGGGCGGCGCGCCGCTATCAGTCGGTCAGGAGCACGAACTCGGCGCCCGAGGCGAAGTCGTTGCCGCCTTGTTCGCTGAGGGCCTTGAAGCGGATGTAGCGGGCCTTGACGGGCTCCTTGAACATGACACGCTGCTCGTTCTCGGAGTTCTTGAAGCTGCCCTTCACAACGGGACTGCCCCATTCCTTGCCGTCCTGGCTCACGTAGATCTCATAGTCCTTCACGCGGCCGTTGCCGTTACCCTGACGCGGCGTGTAGACAAAGCCTTTCATCACCTTCGTCTCGGAGGCGTCGAAGTCTATCCAGTGCGGATAGTTGGCCATGGTGATGCTGTACATCGTGTGCCAGTAGGTTTCCTCGTTGCCGTCGGTCAGACGGGTGGCTTCGCCCTCGCCGGGTTCTTCGCTCGATACGAACACTACCTCGAGGGGGGCCTTCTTGTCCATCTTGGCGAAGGTCTTCTTCGTCTTCAGGGCGGGGAATTCCTTGGCCCATGCTTCCACGGTGCCGCCGTCCTTGAGGTCGACGGGCGCGGTGTATGCCTGTGCCTTCTTGGCGCCGTTGAGGGTGTACATGAGGGTCTGTCCCTTATAGGCCGTGGTGAGCCTGACGGTGCCCTTCTTGTCGCGCTCTATGCCGACGGGCTGTGCACCCGAGGGCGATACGTGCGCGGCCTCGTTGATGATGGCGGGCATGGCGCGGCCTATGTTGACGGGACGGATGATGAAGCCGAAGTTATAGTCGGTGCTCATGGTGCGGTCGGGCTGCAGGGGACCTCCCTGTCCGCAGCTGGCGCCGCCCAGACCCGTCACCTTGGCGTCGAGGTGCAGGTGCGTTCCGGTGCTCTTGGCGAGCTGGTAGGGGTGGGCCGCCACGGTGAGCTGCTGCTGGCTCCAGGGGAGGGCGGAGGCCGACATTACGCTGTCGGCGATGAAGACTACGCCGCGTCCGCGGGCGTCGGTGAGGGCGCACCAGCGCACTTCCTCACGGTTGCCCATGGCCTGGGGCTTGGGCAGCATGATGTCCTGCTCGCCCACCTTGCCGCTGTGCAGTTCGATGAACTGGCCGGTCTTGCGGTCGTTGTAGTTGTTGACGGGGCCGCGGCCGTAGTAGTGGAAGTTGCTGAAGGCTTCGGGCAGCTGCATGACGTAGCCGAGGCGCGGCAGCACGATGTTGCTCTTGCTGGCCGATATGGCGCTTTGCAGCTCGATGGAGCCGTCGGGATAGACGGTGTATGTCTGCTCGGTGGTGAACTTGAAGTCGTCCTCGCCAAGGGCGCGGCGGTTTTTCTCGAAGCCGTAGACCGACTCAGGATTGCGGTCGCCGTTGCCGTAGCCGTGGTTGGAGGCATATTCGCCCTGGCTCTCGACGGTGAAGCTGAGCACCCAGCTGCCGTCCTTGCCGGGCAGGAGCTTGTGGGCGAGGGCGCGGTGCTTGAGGTCGTAGAGGCCGTTGCTCCACCAGCCGTTGGGATAGCCTATGCCGGCGTCGTTGTCCGTCGGGGCGCGGAAGGCGTCGAGCTTCGGGCCCTGGCCTTCGTTCAGGACTGCCTGGCCGCCGTAGCTGAGGCCGGCGATGGCGCCCGTGGCGAGGTCGAACTCGGCCTTGAAGCCTTCGCCGCTGAGGGTGACGCGGCCGTCTTTCTCCTCGGCGCTCACCTTCTTGCCCGTGGCGGCAGCCTGGGCGATGGCGGGTGCGGCCTTTTCGGCGCCGCGCACGCGGATCTGTTCCTCCATCTGCACGTAGCCTTTCTTGGCCCAGGGCTTGTCCTCAGGCAGGAGGAACTGCACCTTCACGAAGTACTCGCTCTCGGGGTCGAGCTTGCTGTAGTCGTAGCCCAGTCCGTAGATCTGCTTGTGGCGCGGGCCGTGGATGTTGCGCGTGGCCATCATGGGGCCGTTCTGCTGTACGCACACGCCGTCCTTCCATAGCGACCATACGATATTGTACTCGGTGAGGGGCTCGAAGTAGTTCTTGTTGAAGATTTCGATGCGGCCCTGTGTCATGTCGACGGCCTTGACGCCGACATTCTGGTACACCTTCTTCACCTCAAAGTACTGCGCCTTGGGCGAGAGGTCGGGGCGCATGATGCCGTTCATGCAGAACATGCCGTCGTTGGGCTTGTTGTTCTTGCCGAAGTCGCCGCCGTAGCCCCAGTAGCGCTCGCCGGTGGCGGGGTCGTAGTTGTAGATGGCCTGGTCCACCCAGTCCCAGATGGCGCCGCCTATGAAGAAGTTGGTGCTCTCTATGGCGTTCCAGTAGTCGATGAGGTTGCCTACGGCGTTGCCCATGGAGTGGGCGTACTCCGATACGTGGAAGGGGTATTTGATGCCGTACTTTCCCGTCACGGCGCCTTGCATCCAGCCGATGGAGGGATACTGGTTGGAGCCCATGTCGACGATGTCGTTGTTGCGCTCGTACTGTACGGGGCGCGAGGTGTCGAAGGCCTTGATGGCGTTGTAGCAGTCCACGAAGTTCTTGCCCGGTCCGGCTTCGTTGCCGAGGCTCCAGATGCAGACCGAGGGGTGGTTGACGGTGGCGTGCACCATTTCCATGTTGCGGGCGATGTGCATGTTGCGGAACTCGGGCACGTGCGAGAGACTCTCTTTGCCGTAGTAATACTCGTGGCTCTCGATGTTGGCCTCGTCCTCGAGGTAGATGCCGTACTTGTCGCAGAGGTAATACCAGTAGGGCGCGTCGGGGTAGTGGCAGTTGCGCACGTGGTTGATGTTGCCGCGCTTCATGAGGAACACTTCCTGCTCCATCTGCTGGCGCGTCACGTAGTGTCCCGTCTCGGGGTTGTTCTCGTGGCGGTTCACGCCTTTCATCTTGATGGGCTGTCCGTTGAGGTAGTAGTAGCGGCCGGCCAGTCCGAACTCGTCCTGCGAGGCCTGGGTGTCCTTGATTTCAATCGTGCGGAAGCCCACGCCGGTCGATACCGTCTCGACCACGCGGCCCTTCTTGTCCTTGAGTTCGGCCACGAGCACGTAGCGCTGCGGGCGCTCGGCGCTCCAGGGCTTGACGGCGCCCCCGGCGTCGATGGTCACGCTGGCCTTGGCGCCGGCGTCCTTGAGCAGTTCGTCGACGGCCACCTCGGCGCCCACGCCCTCCACGCGGGTGTTTTCGTCGGAGTAGAGTTTGTTTTCATAGAGCGAGTAGGCTATCGTGTAGCCCTTCTGCTTCTTGCCCGAGAGGTTGGCGAGCGAGGCCGTCACGGCGAGCTTGCCGGTGGCGGCGGTGTGGTCGTAGGCGGGTATGGCCACGAGGTCGCGCACCTGCACCTTGGGCTTGGCCGTGAGCGACACGTTGCGGAAGATGCCCGGCAGGCGGAACATGTCCTGGCTCTCGAGGAAGGAGCCGTCGCTGTGGCGGTACACCTCCACGGCCACGAGGTTCTCACCCTTGGCGTTGAGGTAGGGGGTGATGTTGAACTGGGCCAGGTTGCGCGAGTTCTTGGAGAAGCCCACGTACTTGCCGTTCACGTAGAGGTAGAAGAAGGAGTCCACGCCGTCGAAGTTGAGATACACCTCCTTGTCCTGCCAGCCGGCGGGGATGCTGAAGGTGCGGCGGTAGGAGCCCACTTCGTTGGGATATTCGGCCGAGAGCCAGTTGTCGGGCGCGGGGCGCATCACGCCGTCTTTCCAGTCGCCCACGCGGTTGTGGATGTGCTTGAAGATGACGCGCTGGTTGGAGTAGAGCGGCTGTCCGTACTTCAGGGAGCCGTCTTTCTGCACGCCGGCCACGTTCCAGTTCATGGGCACCTGCACGTCGTCCCACGCCGAGGCGTCGAAGTCGGTGCGGAAGAAGTCGCGGGGCCGCAGGTCGGGGCTCTTCACCCAGTGGAACTTCCAGCTGCCGTTGAGCGACTGGTGCAGGGTGCTGTGCTCGGGCAGGAGCTTGCGGGCGCTCTCCACATCCTGGAACGAGAAGAACCAGGCGTGCGGCTGCTGCTTGTTGTAGGCTACCGAGTCGGGGCTTTGCCACTCCCACCCGGTGGGCTCTGCCATGCTGCCGTAGAAGAAGCCGCCCAGACGCTCGTCGCCGGCCACCGGCTGTGCGGCGACAAAGGCAGGCGCGGCGACCATCGCGAGCAGGAGGCTCTTGGTCTTGTTGTGCATACGCTGTTGTGTTTTTATGGATTAGAAATCAAATGATATTTCGCATTATCGGCAAATGTACGAATAATATTCCGAACGCCCCGCCGTCGCCGTCGCCTAAAAGCGCCCCGCCGCGGCCTTTTAAGTCTGCGCCGCCCTGACTTTAACATATTTAACCTTCTGCAACGTTTCGAAGCGGCCTTTTCCGAAATGCAAGTAGTGGATTTCGGAAGGGAAGTAACGTATTTTAAAATGCACTTATTGCCGTAGAAAATGCAAGTAGTGCATTTCCGCAAAGCATTACTTGCATTTTCGCCCGGAATACGGCGGTTTTTCCCAAGAAAAGCCCCGAAAGATCCGATAAATAAGGGGCGGACCATCGCGGCCCGCCCCTCTGCTACTGCAAATATACTAAAAAATTCGGCCGAAAGCAAATAGTGTTAAAAGAGAGGGTGGGGGAGTGAGTCTAATTGGACTAATTAGTCTTATTGGTCTAATTAGTCCAATTAGTCCGGGTCGGTTATTTTTTCAGTGGTCGGTCTTGGTGGGGTGGGCGGCGCGGTAGGCGAGGCGTGCCCGGGTCATTTGCTCGCGGATGCCGCCGGACTGCAGAAAGTCGCTTTGGACGCGGTCAAGCAGTTTGCGGAGGAATACGTCGGTCTGGTGAATGAGCGTGATGGCCATATTTGCCGCCATCTCGGCATCGCATCTGGTGAATATTGCCCGATAATAGGATGAGTCATTGTTGCGCGTGCACAGTTCGCGCAGTTTGTTGAGCCGGGGATTTTCCATGCCCCATGTGCTCAGCTGGTTGATGCGCAGGTAGTCTTCGTAATCGAGAAGGAGCTCTTGCAGGGATGCCCTGGCCACATTGAGCAGCTTTATTTCAGTCTCTTTTGATGTTGTCGATGCGGAGCATCCTTCGGCGATGTTCTGCTTGCCGCTCCGCGCGGCCTGCACCATCTGGTCGATGGTGCGGTCTCCCTTACTGAAATACTTGCGCGTGAACAGCATGGTGATGTCGTAGATGCACTCGGCCTTCTGGAAGGCTATGAGCTTGCGGAAATTGCCGCGCTGGGGGAGAAAGGCGTTGGCGGTCATCGGGGAGCGGGAGTTGGATGGTCGGTGATGGTTGGCTTAATTGGTCTTATTGGTCTAATTAGTCTAATTGGTCTTATTGGTCCAATTAGTCTTGTAATCCTGCTTTACTCTCCCCATGAGCCGCGGTCGAGGTTGCGGTAGCCCACGGCCTCGGCCACGTGGGCGGCGCCCACCTGCGCGGCGCCGTCAAGGTCGGCGATGGTGCGCGCCACCTTCAGGATGCGCTCGTAGGCGCGGGCCGAGAGGTCGAGGGCGCGCATGGCCTGCCGCAGGCGGGCGGCGGCCGCCTCGTCGGGCCGCGCGAAGCGTTCGAGCAGGCGCGCCGGCATCTGCGCGTTGCAGTGCACGCCGGCCTCGTCCCTGAAGCGCTCCGTCTGCACGGCGCGGGCCTTGACCACGCGCTCGCGGATGGCCTCGCTGCTCTCGCCGGCGGGCGCCGCGGCGAGCTGTTCGAGGGGCACGGGCGTCACCTCTACCTGCAGGTCGAAACGGTCGAGCAAGGGGCCCGAAATGCGGTTCATGTAGCGCTGTATCTGCCCCGGCGAGCACTCGCAGGCGTGCGTCGGGTGGTTGTAGTAGCCGCAGGGGCACGGATTCATCGCCGCCACGAGCATGAAGGAGCAGGGCAGGGTGGCCGTGTACTTGGTGCGCGAGATGGTGATGCTGCGGTCCTCGAGCGGCTGACGCAGCGTCTCGAGCGCCGAGCGGCTGAACTCGGGCAGTTCGTCGAGAAAAAGCACACCGTTGTGCGCCAGCGATATTTCGCCGGGCTGCAGCGTGGCTCCGCCGCCTATGAGCGCCACGTCGGAAATAGTATGATGGGGACTGCGGAAAGGCCGGCTGGCTATCAGCGAAGACCCCGCGCCCAGTTTGCCGGCCACGGAGTGTATCTGAGTAGTCTCCAGACTTTCGGCAAGCGTCAGCCGCGGCAGGATGGAAGGCATACGCTTGGCCATCATACTCTTGCCGCACCCCGGACTGCCCACCAGCAGCAGGTTGTGGCCGCCGGCGGCCGCCACCTCGCAGGCGCGTTTCACCAGGGCCTGACCCTTCACATCGGCGAAGTCGGGGCCGGCGGCGGTCTGCGCCTCGTCGAACTCGGCGCGCGTGTCCACCTCCACGGGCTGTAGGGTGGGGCGTCCGTCGAGCAGGTCGGCCACCTCGCGCAGGTGGCTTGCGCCGTACACCTTCAGGCGGTTCACCACGGCCGCCTCGCGGGCGTTCTCGCGGGGTACGACGAGGAAGTCGAGCCCCATCTCGCGGGCCTTGATTGCTATGGGCAGCGCCCCCTTGACGGGCCGCAGCGAGCCGTCGAGGCCGAGTTCGCCCACCAGGGCGCAGCGCCCCAGCGCCTCGGCGCCGATCATCTTTTCGGCCGCCAGGAGGCCTATGGCGAGGGGCAGGTCGTAGCCCGTGCCTTCCTTGCGCACATCGGCGGGGGCGAAGTTGACGGTGCCGGCGGGGCGGGGCAGGCGCCAGCCGGCGTTGTAGAGGGCGCTGCTCACGCGCGAGAGGCTCTCGCGCACGGCGTTGTCGGGCAGGCCCACCATGACGAGGCTGCCGGCCTTGTAGGTGTTGACCTCGAGGAATACGTGCATGGCGCTCAGCCCGTTGAGGGCGGCGGTGTTGATCTTGACGAGCATGGTGCTGGGGGTATTGGAACTTTTGCGGGGCAGGGTGGAGGGAGGGGCGGGATAGCTGCCATAGCCTTTATAGCTATTATAGCCTTGACAGCTGCTATAGCTGTATGAGCTGTCAAGGCTATGAAAGCCATGGCACCCGTTCCGGTTTTCAGGGCTCGGCGAGGAGGGGTGCCGTGAGCTGTTCGAGACGGTCGGGGGCGAGGTCGCGGCCCACCACGCGGCCCTGGCGGTCGACGAGCATGGCCGAGGGTACGTAGCGCGCGCCGAGCTTCCTGACGACGGGGCTTTCGAAGGCGCGGCCGTCGCACACGTTGGCGAACCGCAGGCTGTCGCTTTCGACGCGGCGGCGGCAGAGGCGCGCGTCGGTGTCGAGGGCGAAGGCCACGATGCCGAGCTTTTCGCCGTGGGCCTTGCGCAGGCGGCCGAGGGTGCGGAGCAGCGATGTGCTCTCGTTGCTCCACGTGGCCCAGAAGGCGACGATGTAGGGTTTGCCCTTGAAGTCGGCGCTCTCCACCTTGCGGCCGTCGATGCCGACGGCGCTGAAGGTCGGCGCCGCCTGGCCGACGGAGGCGTCGAGGCGGGGCTGCAGGCGCCGGGCAAGGGCCGCGAGCGCGGCGTTGCGGGGCTGTGCGCGGCGCAGTTCGCCGAGCAGCGAGCGCGTGGTGGGCGCGTCGGGCGCCTCGGCGTCGGCGAAGTATTTGCGGAAGACGGCGACGGCGGCGAGCGTGCGGGCGTTGGAGCGCACGAAGTCCGAGGCGGCGAGCAGCAGGTCGGCGGGCTTCTTGCCGGCGTTCCGCTGCCGGAAGGCCGTGAGCAGTTCGTTCTCCTCCGTGCCCGTTATGTCGGCCTCGCCGAGGCGTGCGGCGTCGCCCTTGATGCTGACGGTGCGGCCGGGCTCCGCCACGACATAGGTGCGCGAGAAGTTGGGGTAGAGCAGGGTGAGTACGGCGGGCGCCTGAAGGGGGCGTTCGTAGGTGAACTCGCCGTTTTCGATGCGTATGGTGTCGATGCCGTCGAAGGCGCCGTCTTCGCTGTATACGTAGAACTCGGCGTCGCGCACGTTGCTGATGCTGCCTTCTATGCGGGCGCGGTCCTTGGGCGTGCCGCAGGCGGCGAGCAGCAGCAGGGCGGCGCCGGCAAGGAGCCGGGCGGCGCGGCGGAGGGTCAGGGCGGCGCGGTGTGGCGTGCGGTGGTTGTGGTTCATGTCGTTGCGTTGGGTTGTCAGCAAAAGGGCCGGCAAGCCAGCCGGTAAGCCGACGCGGCAGCCCTGTGGCTCCGCGTCGGCTGTTTCTTACCGGTAGACTTGCCAGCCCGTGCGCTGGTTGTCTTTCAGCGGTGTGTTTTATTTCATGAGGCTACGGAAGTCGCTGTTGTCGAAGAGAGCGGCGAACTCGAGGTCGCGTGCTGCGCGTGCCTTGTAGGCGGGCTGCTTGGCGATGGCGTCACGCAGGTTGCTGATGGCCGTAGAGCTCTGGTTGGTGCGTGCGGCGAGGATAGCCTTGAGATAGCTCGTGGTGGCGTCGGCCTTGCCCACAGCGGCGAGCGTGCGTGCTGCGCCGGTGTAGTCCTTGCTGAGGATCTGTGCGAGGGCGGCGCTGTTGGTGTTGACGCCGGCGAGGTCTTTGGCGGCCTGTGCGTAGTTGCCTTTGGCGATGTTGAGGTTGCCGCGGAGCTCGTTGTAGTTCTTGGCGGTGGTGGCGCCTGCGAGTGCCTGCTCAGCCTTGGCGGCGTTGCCCTGTGCGAGCGCCACGAGCGCCTCGTTGGCCTTCACCTCGGCGGCACCGCCCTTCTTGGCGGCGGCCTGGCTCAGATAGCTGGCGGCCTGGGCCACGTTACCCTCGTAGTAGGCTATCTCGGCCAGGTTGTTGTAGGCGCGGTAGTCGTTGGGGTAGAGCTGCGTGGTGCGCGTGTAGATGTCCTTGCGGCCGTCCTTGCCGGTGAGGGTGGCGGCGTAGAGGAGTTCCTCGACGGAGAGCTTGGAGGCGTCGTCGGTGTACTGCTGTTTGATCTCGGCGTCGGTGCGTCCTATGATGTCATAGTTGAGCGTGATGCGTGCGCGGCGGAGTTCGGGGAGGATTTCGTCGGCCAGTTCGTTGTAGGCTGCGGAGATGTTGCGTATCTGCTTCTCGCGCTCCTCGGGATCCTGATACATGGAGAGTACGCGCAGGATGACCTCCTTGTCCTGGAGGTTGGAGGCCGAAACGAGCTGCTGGAAGCCGTCCCAGTCCTCGGCGGTGTACTTGCGGTCGATGTCGGCGGTGAGCTTGTTGCTCTTCAGCTGGCTCTGCACGTAGTCGGAGGAAGTGCCCTGACGCTTTTCGGCGAGCTTTTCGTTGAAGTCGTAGGCACCGTCGGGCGAAGCGTAGGCCGATACCTCGATGTTGTTGAGCTTAAGACCTTTCTGGTCGGCCTTGATGTCGCGGAGCATCTTCACGAAGTCTTTGATGCTGACGCTGTTGAGTTCGCTGGAGCGTACCTTGGCCTGGTTGATGAGATACTTGATCTGAGCCTCCTGCTTCTGTGCGATGATCTGCTGGTAGGCATCGGCGGCGTTGGCACCGTTGGCACCGGCCAGGGCGTCGCCGAGGAGCGTCGAAGTGGCGATGACGCCGTCGGCCACCTTCACTTCAGGCACCTTGACGGTCTTCTTGCCCACTTTGGCGTCGAAGGTGAGATAGAGCTCGCTCTCGGCCATGGCGTCGATGTAGTTGAAGTTGTTCTTCATCGTGTAGTTGCCGCCCACCTTGTAGGATATTTCCTGGTTGTTGGCCTGCACTTTCTCGCCCTGGAAGGTGGCGGACTGTCCGACAGCCTCGCCGCCCTCGTAGCGCAGTACGGGGATGACGGTGACAACGGCCTTCTTCTTCATGTACTTTTCGGGGAAGCGTCCGTTGATGGTGACGGGCACCTGGTTGGAGACGGCCTCGAGGGGCGAGGGCGTCACGGTGAAGTTGTCGGCACTAAGCTCGCCGAGCTTGTTGCACGAAGAGAGCGCGAGCGTGGTGGCCAGCGCTGCGGAAAAATAGAGTTTGGTTCGCATATTAAAATCTGTGTTTTTAGTGTTTCGGTTTGTTTTCACAGGGGCAAAGGTACGCATTAAAATGATAGCCGCGGCTATGGCCACCCCTATTTTTTTAGTTTTCAGCGCTAAAAAATGCGGCGCCCGGCGCCGCGGAGCGTGCGGCGCGCGGTGCGGACTTTAACGTTTTTAACCTTCGGCAACTTTTCGGACGGGTGTATTTTGAAATGCAAGTAGTGCTTTTCGGAATGCAAGTAACACATTTTAAAATGCAAGTAGTGCATTTCAGCAAACCATTACTTGCATTTTCGCCCGAAAAACGGTCTTTTTCTTGCGGAATATGCCTGAAAAGTCCACGAATAAGGGGCGGACCGCAGCGGCCCGCCCCTTTGCACCAGCAAATATACGAAATTTTCCGCCCGAAAGCAAGAAATGTTAAAAAGCACCTGTTCCGGCGGTTTTTCGTAAATTTGCAGGGCTGGTCCGGCGGACACGCCGGTGCCGGCAAACATCCTTAACACGCATCAAAACTGCTTCATCATGAAAATAAGCGACAACCTCTACTACGTGGGCGTGAACGACCGCGTGAAGCACCGCTTCGAGGCCCTCTGGAGCCTGCCCGGCGGCGTGTCCTACAACTCCTATCTCATCGACGGCGGGCGCACGGTGCTCGTCGACACCGTCGACGTGGCCTTCTTCGCCGAATATCTGGAGAAGATCAACGCCGTGCTTCAGGGCCGCCCGCTCGACTATCTCGTCATCAACCACATGGAGCCCGACCACAGCGGCTCCATCGCCCTCGTGCGCAAGTATTTCCCCGGCGTGCGCCTCGTGGGCAACTGCCGCACCATGGAGATGGTGCGCGGCTTCTACGGCGAGGCCACCGACGGCGACCTCGTGGTGAAGGACGGCGACACGCTCCCCCTCGGCGACCGCACGCTCACCTTCCGCCTCGTTCCCATGCTGCACTGGCCCGAGACGATGGTCACCTACGACGCGGCGGCGGGCATCCTCTTCTCGGGCGACGCCTTCGGCTGCTTCGGCGCGCTCAACGGCGCCGTGGTCGACACGCAGATGGACACCGCGCCCTACTGGCGCGAGATGGAGCGCTACTGCGCCGCCATCCTCGGCAAGTTCCGCGCTCCCGTGCGCGCGGCCCTCGCCAAGCTCGACGGACTCGAAATCAACATGATATGCTCCACCCACGGCCCGGTGTGGACCGAAGAGGCCCCGCGCGTCGTCGACCTCTACCGCCGCTTTGCCGAAGGCGCGCTGCAGCCCGGTCTCGTGGTGTGCTACGGCTCCATGTACGGCAACACGCAGCGCATGGCCGAGGCCGTGGCCGAAGGTGCCGCCGCGGCGGGCCTGCGACGGGTGGTGGTGCACAACCTCTCGGTGTCGCCGCTCTCGGAGGTGCTCACCGATGTGTTCCGCTACGGCGCGCTGGCCGTGGGGGCGCCCACCTACAACGGCGGCCTCTTCCCGCCCGTGGAGGACCTGCTGCAGCGGCTGGTGCACCGCGACACGCCGCCCCACCGCCTCGGCTTCTTCGGCGGCTACTGCTGGAGCGCGCAGGCCGTGAGGGTGATGAACGACTACGCCTGCCGCCTGAAGGCGCAGCCCGTGGCGGAGCCTGTGGAGTGGAAGCAGGGCGCCGGCGGCGACGAACTGGAGCGCGCCCGCGAACTGGGCCGCCGGCTGGCCGAAGGGCTCGTCTGACGGCTGCGGCGTGCAGCCCTGAAAACACAACGGGGGCGGAACGCGCGGGGAGACGGCACATCTGTGTGTCCGCTCCGGCGCGTTCCGCCCCCGGCCGTAGTGCCGCCGGCCGCCGGCTATTCGTAGTAGGTGATGCTCCGGCGCTCCGTCCACTGCGTGACCGTGCCGTCGGCCTCTTTCAGGCTCACGCGGCGCTCCGTCCAGTTGGCCCGTTCGCGCTCGTCTACGCCCAGATATTCATAGGTGTAGTGGCTGTCGACGGTGTCGCCCTGGAAACCGCTCTCGCGCTGGCTCACGAGGGCGCCGAAACGGTCGTAGATGTAGCTGCGCGTGCTCTCGCCCTCGGCCGATTCCCACGTGGCGGAAAGCACCCGCCCGCCCGGCGTCCAGCGATAGGTGGTGCAGTCGTGGCTGCCGTCGTGCGAGGCCTCGCGGGCGGTCAGGGCCATGATGTGGCCGCGGCCGTCGCGCTCCACGGCGTAGAGCTGCTCGACCGGCGTGCCGCCCACGGCCGTCAGTGCGCCCTCGCGGCTGAAATCCAGGCGCTCCGCCACGTTGCCGTCGGCGCCGTAGGTGATGCAGGTCTTCACGTGTCCGCACAGGTCGTAGAGGCTGAGGTCGGGCGAGGTGAAGGCCTTTTTCCGCCCCTTGTCGCCGGTGGCGGCGGGGGTGTCGTCGCCGCTTGCGGGTCTGTTGCCGGTTGTCGGCGTCGGCACGGCGGATTTTTGTTCCGTAATCTTTTCCACCACAATGTCGGCGGCAGCGGGCGCGGCGGCAGTGTCATTGAAGAGATGCACGCCGGTGAAATGCGTGGCCGTGGCGGGCAGGTGCACGTTGACGAGCCGCGTGTCTTCGGGGATGCCCTCGAAGGTGACGGCCAGATAGATGCGGCCGTCGTTGCGCAGCTGGTGGGCCACGAGATGGCTCCCTCCGGTGGCGCGCGTCCGGTAGAATTTCTCCGTGGCCGGCACCTCGATGTAGAAGTCGGCCGATGCGGCGGCCGGGTCTTCGCCCGGCGGCAGCAGGAAGTTGATCATGCAGAAGGTGCGCTCCATGTATATGCGCTCGATGCTGGCCCCGAGCGTGTTCACGTGGTCAGTGCGCGGATTTATCACGCGCTTTTTGAAATCCTTCTTTTTCAGAATGATGTGCGCCTCGTCCCGCGCGGCGGCGGGTAGGGCGGCGGTGGCGGCCAGGCACAGGGCGACGGCGGCCGTGAGGAAGATGGTCGGTTTCATACGCTGGAGTTTTTTGTAGGGATAGGGTGGGGGAGCGGTCAGTGCGCCTCGAGCCAGTTGGCGCCCGTTCCGCAGTCGGCGCGCAGGGGCACGCTCATCTGCCAGGCGCCTTCCATCTCCTCGATGACGGCGCGGCGCACCGCCTCGAGTTCTTCGGGCACGACGCTGAAGTTGAGTTCGTCGTGCACCTGCAGTATCATTTTGGAGCGCAGGCCCTCGCGGTCGAAGCGGCGGTCGATGCGTATCATGGCGAGCTTGATGATGTCGGCCGCCGTGCCCTGTATGGGCGCGTTGATGGCGTTGCGTTCGGCGTAGCCGCGCACGGTGGCGTTGCCGGAGTTGATGTCGGGCAGGTAGCGCCGCCGGCCGAACGCCGTCTCTATGTAGCCGCGGCTGCGGGCCGTGGCGATGCTCTCGTCCATGTATTCCTTTACGCGCGGGTAGGTGCGGAAGTAATTGTCGATGAGTTCGCGCGCCTCCGACCGCGACACCTCCATGCGCTCGGCCAGTCCGAAGGCCGATATGCCGTATATGATGCCGAAGTTGGCCGTCTTGGCTTTGCGGCGCTCGTCGCGCGTGACGGCGTCGAGCTCTTTGCCGAAGACGCGGGCGGCGGTGGCGGCGTGTATGTCGCGGTCGTCGCGGAAGTCCTGTATCATCCGTTCGTCGCCGCTGAGGTGGGCCATGATGCGGAGCTCTATCTGCGAGTAGTCGGCCGAGAAGAAGAGGCAGCCCGGCTCGGGCACGAAGGCCTTGCGTATCTCGCGGCCGTCGTCGCCGCGCACGGGTATGTTCTGCAGGTTGGGGTTGCTCGACGAGAGGCGGCCCGTGGCCGTGACGGCCTGGTTGAAGGAGGTGTGTATGCGGCCGGTGGCGGGATTGATGAGGCGGGGCAGCGCGTCGATGTAGGTGCCTGTGAGCTTCTTGAGGGCGCGGTGGGCCAGTATCTTGCCCACGATGGGATGTTTGCCGCGCAGGGCCTCGAGCACCTCTTCGCCGGTGGCGTACTGCCCGCTCTTGGTCTTGCGGGCCCGCTCGCTGAGCTGCAGTTCCTCGAAGAGTACCGTGCCCACCTGTCGCGGCGACGAGATGGTGAACTCGTGGCCGGCCAGGGCGTAGATGTCGGCCTCGAGCGCCTGGGCGCGCTGCTGGAAGAGGCGCCCCGTCTCGGCCAGGGCTTCGGTGTCGAGGCGCACGCCGTTGCGCTCCATGCGGGCCAGTACGGGCATGAGCGGCATCTCGAGGTCGGCGAAGACGCGGCCTACGCCGTATTTTTCCATCTCGGCCTCGAGCGGCGCCTTGAGGCGGAGCGTGATGTCGGCGTCCTCGGCGGCGTAGTCGCTCACCTTCCCGGGCGCGAGATCGGCCATGTTCTTCTGTCCCTTGCCGCGGGGGCCTATGAGCTCCTCTATGTGCACGGTGCGGTAGTTGAGGTAGATTTCGGCCAGATAGTCCATGTTGTGGCGCAGCTCCGGCTGCACAACGTAGTGGGCGAGCATCGTGTCGAAGAGCGGGGCGTGGAGGATGACGCCGTAGCCGGCGAGTACGTTGAGGTCGTACTTGAGGTTCTGGCCGACCTTGAGGATTTCGTCGTTCTCGAAGAGCGGACGGAAGGCGGCAACGTATTTTAACGCTTCGGCCCTTTCGCGCGGTACGGCCACGTACCATGCCTGTCCCGGGGCTACGGCGAAGCTCATTCCGACCAGTTCGGCGCGCACGGCCTCGGTGCTGGTCGTCTCCGTGTCTATGCTGACGGTTTTGTTTGTCAATAAAAAGTCGCACAGCGCCTGTGCTTCTTCAAGATTCTGAACGAGATGATACTCGTGCGGCGTGTCCGCGAGCGCCGCGAGAGCGTCCTTTTTTTCTTCGGCCGGCCCGTCGGGCGGAAATAAGTCGAAGAGAGAGCCCATCTCCGGCTGCTTTCTGGCCGCGGGGCGGGCGTCGGGGTAGAGGCGCTTGATGAAGGTGCGGAACTCGAGGTGCTCGAAAAGTTTCCGCAGGGCGTCGGTGTCGGGCTCCTGCCGGCGCAGCTGCTCCATGTCGACCTCGAGGGGCACGTCGGTGCGGATGGTGGCGAGAAACTTCGAGAAGGTGATTTTTTCGGCGCCCTCCTCCACCTTGCGGCGGAGCGCTCCCTTGAGCTCGGCGGTGCGTGCGAGCAGCTGCTCCACCGTGCCGAACTGGGCCAGGAGCTTCTGCGCCGTCTTCTCGCCCACGCCGGGACAGCCCGGGATGTTGTCGGCCGCGTCGCCCATGAGTGCGAGCAGGTCGATGACCTGTGCCGTGTCGGCGAGGCCGTATTTGGCCAGCACCTCCTGCACGCCGAGTTCCTCCATGGGTGCGCTGCCGTGGCCCGGCCGGCACATGAAGACGCCTGGCCCCACGAGCTGTGCGTAGTCCTTGTCGGGGGTCACCATGCGCACCTCGTAGCCCTGGGCGGCGGCGCGGCGCGCCATGGTGCCGATGACATCGTCGGCCTCGAAGCCCGGCACCTCGAGGATGGGGATGCGGTAGGCGGCGATGATGTCCTTGATGACGGGCACGGCGCGGCGTATGTCCTCGGGCGTGGCCTCGCGCTGCGCCTTGTATTGCGGATAGGCCTCGTGGCGGAAGGTGGGTCCGGCGGGGTCGAAGGCCACGGCCACGAAGTCGGGGCTGTGTTTGCGGAGCAGTTCGTCGAGCGTGTTGACAAAGCCGAAGACGGCCGAAGTGTTCTCGCCGCGCGAATTGATGCGCGGCGAGCGTATGAGGGCGTAATAGGCCCGGTAAATGAGGGCGTAAGCGTCGAGCAGGTATAATTTTTCCATGAGGCAGGATCGTTTTCTCGGTAAAAGTACTTAAAATTATCCATTCTGTGGCGATTAATTAGTACTTTTGTACGCTAAACCATCGACAATGAACGTACTGGACGAGGTGCGCCGGCCGGTCGAGGCCGAGTTGCGGCTATACACATCACTCTTCGACGAAGCGCTCACCCACGAGGACGACCTCCTGGGGCGGGCCTTGGCATACGTGCGCGGGCGTCGCGGCAAGATGATGCGTCCGCTGCTCGTGCTGCTTGTGGCGCGCGAGTGCGGCGAGGTGGGCGAGGGGGCGCTGCGCAGCGCCGTCACGCTGGAGTTGCTGCACACGGCCTCGCTCGTTCACGACGACGTGGTGGACGAGAGCGCGCAGCGCCGCGGCCAGGCGTCGGCCAATGCCGTGTTCGGCAACAAGGTGGCCGTGCTCGTGGGCGACTATCTGCTCTCGATGGCCCTGCGGCAGTCGGCCATGACAGGCGACCTGCGCTGCGTCGACATCGTGGCGCGCCTCGGCGCCCAGCTCTCCGAGGGCGAGGTGTTCCAGCTCTCGAATGTGCGCAGCGAGGGCTTCTCGGAGGAGGCCTACTACTCCGTGATACGCCGCAAGACGGCCTCGCTCTTCGCCGCCTGCGCCGAGCTCGGCGCCATCACCTCCGGCGCCGACGACGGCTTTGCCGCGCAGGCACGCCGGCTGGGCGAGTTGCTCGGCATGTGTTTCCAGATACGCGACGACATATTCGACTACTATGACGCGCCGGCCATCGGCAAACCTACGGGCAACGATATGCGCGAGGGCAAGCTTACCCTGCCCGTGCTCTACGCCCTGCGGACCGCCGGCGACGCCGCGCTCGCCGACATGGCCGCCCGCGTGAAGCGCGGCGAGGCCACCGACGGGGAGATGGCCCGCCTCGTGGCCGAAACCAAGCGTCTGGGCGGCATCGACTATGCCCGCAGCGTGATGTGCGGCCTGCGCGACCGCGCCCGCGAGGTGTTGCGCGGCTTCGGCAACGAGTCCGTGCGCCGCGCCCTTTCGCTTTATCTCGACTACGTGGTGGAGCGCGAACAGTAAGGCTCCCTGCTCGCCGTGCACGGGGTGTGGCGGTGCGGCGGGGTATTCTTCCGGCTATTTAATCTCAATCAACTGTTTCTTCGGTCCGTCCGTCCCTCTGTGGGGCGGCGGGCCTTTTTTTCTTTCCGCGGCTTCCGACATTAACATATTTAACTTTCGGCAACTTTCGGCGGCGCCTTTTGTGACGATGGAAGTAATGTATTTTGAAATGCACTTATCGCCGTAGAAAATGCAAGTAGTGCATTTCATGAAAGCATTACTTGCATTTTCGTCCCGACGCACTGCTTTTTCTCCCCGAAAAGGCCCCGAAAGCCTACGAATAAGGGGCAGACCTGCGCGGCCTGCCCCTCTGTGAGTACAAATATACGAAATTTTCCGCCCAAAAGCAAATAGTGTTAAAATTGGGCTAATTGGACTAATAAGACCAATTGGACTAATTAGTCTAATTGGCCCAATTCAAAGCTCCGCAGTCCTCAGAAGGGCTTGCAGTCCTCGCCGAGGATGTCGCTCACCAGGAGGTTGGCCAGACGGCTCGTGCCGATGCGGAAAAGGCCCTCGTCGATCCATTCCTGGCCGAGGAGCTCGCGCACGATGGTGTAGTACTTGAGCGCGTCGTCCACGGTGCTCACGCCGCCGGCGGCCTTGAAGCCTATTTTCGTGCCTGTGAGCTCGTAATACTCGCGTATGGTCTGACACATCACGTAGGCGGCTTCGGGCGTCGCAGCGGGCTCTATTTTGCCCGTAGAGGTCTTTATGAAGTCGGCGCCGGCATAGATGGAGAGGATGGAGGCACGTTTGATGTTGACGGCCGACTGCAGGGCGCCCGTCTCGAGGATGACTTTGAGCGGCCGGCCGGCGCCGGCGGCCTTGATCTCGCTGATTTCGTCGGCGCAGGTCTCGTAGTCGCCGCTGAGGAAGCTGCCTACGCTGAGCACCATGTCGATCTCCGTGGCGCCGTCGTTCACGGCGAGGGCCGTCTCGATAGTCTTCACCTCGAGGAAGGTCTGCGACGAGGGGAAGCCGCCGCTCACGCAGGCCACCTCCACGTGGTCGGCCTCGAGGCTCTCGGATACAATCTTGGCGAAGTTGGGGTAGACGCAGACGGTGGCCAGATGAGGCAGGTCGGGGTGGGCGTCGGCAAAGGCGTTGACCTTCTCGGTGAAGCGCAGCACGCTCTCCTGCGAGTCGGTCACCTTGAGCGTGGTGAGCTCTACGGTGCCCAGCAGTTCGCGCTTCGTCTGAGGCGTGTCGTACTGGGCCTTCTTCTCGGCCAGCAGACGCTCTACGGCGGCGCTTACCTGCTCGTCGTGCAGGTGGAGGTTGAACTTGGAGAAGGCTTCTTCGTAGCGGTTGAGGTGCAGTTCCTCGTGCTCGTGGCCGTGGTCGTGGCCGCAGTGGCAGTGTTCTGACATGTTCTTATCGGTTTGTAGGTGGTTAATGTTCGTTGTTCTCCGTCCGCAGCTTAGCGTTCATGAGGTGGCGCGTGGCGTCGCGGCGGGTCTTCTTCTCGAGGTTGCGGCGGAAGGCTTCGGTGAGGTCTGTCCCCGTCTGGTTGGCCAGGCAGAGCAGTACCCACAGCACGTCGGCCATCTCGTCGGCGGGGTCGGTGGGCTCGCCGGGCTTGAAGGACTGGTCGCCGTATTTGCGCGACATCACGCGGGCCAGTTCGCCCACTTCCTCGGTGAGCACGGCCATGTTGGTGAGCTCGCTGAAGTAGCGCACGCCGTAGGTTTTTATCCACTCGTCGACGGTCTGCTGCGCGCGGCGCAGGGTGATTTCTTCTTGTCGGTTCATGACTGTGGCAGGGTGGGGCGGCCGTCGGCCGGCTGCCGGCGGCACGGGCCTTGAAGGCGGCGCCGGAGGCTTTGGCGGCGGCCCCGGTAGTGTTCTATTCTTTGTTCTTGGTGTCCATGCAGATGGTGACGGGGCCGTCGTTGACGAGCTCCACCTTCATGTCGGCGCCGAACCGCCCCGTGCCGACCGGACGGCCGAGGGCGCGGCTGAGTTCGCGGCAGAAGTGCTCGTAGAGCGGCACGGCGTGTTCGTGGCCCGCGGCGCGGAGGTACGACGGGCGGTTGCCTTTCTTGTACGACGCCATCAGTGTGAATTGGCTGACAACCAAAGCGTTGCCGCCGACATCCACGACGCTGCGGTTCATCACGCCTTCGGCGTCGTCGAAGATGCGGAGGCCGGCGGCTTTCTTTACGAGCCAGTCGGCATCTTCCTCGGTGTCAGAGGGTTCTACGCCGAGCAGGATGAGCAGGCCTTGTCCGATGCTTCCCGTCACGGCGCCGTCCACGCTCACGGCGGCGTGGCTAACGCGTTGTATTACGATTCTCATGTCGGCAAATTTACGTATTTATTTCTTCTGCGGCAAGTGCGGCGGCGGGCGGCGTATCGTTCCCTCTGTCCGGTGTCTCGCCGGCCGCCGCGGCCGCACCGCCGGCGTCGGCGGCGTGGAGGGCGGCGAAGAGTTTGCTGCCGCGGGCCGCTCCGACTACGGCCTGCAGCTGTTCGAGGCTGGCCTGCCTGATGCGGCGTACACTGCCGAACGACTTGAGCAGCAGCGCTTTGGTCTTTTCGCCGATGCCGCTCACGGCGTCCAGTTCCGAGGCCGTCTGGCGCTTGGAGCGTTTGTCGCGGTGGAAGCCTATGGCGAAGCGGTGTACCTCGTCCTGCATCTGCGTGAGCACGCGGAAGAGCTGGCTGTCGGGGCGCAGGCCCACGGCGGCGGGCGGGAAACCGTAGAGTAGTTCGTGCGTGCGGTGGCGGCCGTCTTTGGCCAGGCCGGCTATGGGGATGTCCAGCGCGAGTTCGTTCTCCACCACCTGGCGCAGCACTTCCATCTGCCCGCGGCCGCCGTCGGCGATGATGAGGTCGGGCAGGGGGGCCTCCTCCTCCTTGAGGCGCGTGTAGCGGCGGCGCGCCACCTCTTTCATCGAGGCGTAGTCGTCGGGGCCGTCCACGGTGCGTATCTCATACTTGCGGTAGTCTTTCTTCGACGGCTTCAGTTTCTCGTAGACTACGCAGGCGGCCACGGCGTCCTCGCCCTGTATGTTGGAGTTGTCGAAGAGCTCCACGCGCAGCGGCAGGCGGGGCAGCCCCAGCAGGGTCTGCAGTTCCTTCATGAGGCGCACGCTTTTCTGCTCGGGATTGAGCTTTTCGGCCTGCTTGAGGCGGTCGAATTTATACTGCTTCACGTTGAGCCGCGAGAGGTCGAGCAGCTTCTTCTTCTCGCCCTTTTGCGGCACGGTCTGCGCGGCGTAGCCCTCGGGCAGGTCTACCGGAAAGGGCACTATCACCTCGCGCGAGGTGCTGCCGTAGCGGTGGCGCATCTCTACGATGCCCAGCGCGAGCAGCTCCTCGTCGGTCTCTTCGAGGCGCTTCCTGTATTCGAAGGTGAAGGCCTGGTTGATGCAGCCGTTGGCTATGTGCAGATAGTTGATATAGGCGGTGTTTTCCTCGCTCTCTATGCTGAAGACATCGATATTGTGGAGTACGTTCGACACGACTTCGCTGCGCGAGCGGAACTTCTCGATCAGCTCGAGGCGGTGCTTTATCTGTCCGGCCTCCTCGTAGCGCATCTCCTCGGCCAGGCGCATCATCTCTTCCTTCATGCGGCGGGCCACTTCTCCGGTGTTCCCTTTCAGTATCTCGCGGCAGGCTTCGATGTTGCGCAGGTAGTCTTCGCGGCTCTGGCGGCCTGTGCAAGGCCCGGCGCAGTTGTGTATGTGGTAGTCCAGACACACTTCATATTTGCCGCCCATGACGCCCTCCCGGGTCATGGGATGGTGGCAGGGACGGGGGTGGTAGAGCTCCTTGCACAGGTCGAGCAGGGCATACATGGTGGACACGTGGCTGTAGGGACCGTAGAAGGTGGCGCCGCGTACGTGGCGCTGGCGCGTCTTGAAGATGCGTGGCAGGTACTCGTTGGTGACGGCGATGGAGGGGTAGGTCTTGTCGTCCTTGAGCAGAACGTTGTAGCGCGGCTTGTATCGCTTGATGAGATTGTTCTCGAGCAGGAGCGCGTCCTCCTCGGTCTTTACCACCACGTAGCGTATGTCGCGTATCTTCGTTACGAGCAGGCGGGTCTTGTTGCTCTGCTGTTCCTTGTTGAAGTAGGAGCTTACGCGCCGCTTGAGGTTCTTGGCCTTGCCCACGTATATGACGGTGCCCGATTCGTCAAGGTACTGGTAGCACCCCGGCGTCTCGGGCAGATTCAGGACAATGCCTTTCAGATATTCCCTGATTTTGTCTCTTTCTTCGGAAGCCTTGCTCATGCGGCCTGTAGCTGTCGGATTATTCCACTAAGCGCAGCAGTGTGCTGACTTCGGCCTCTTCGCCGAGAAACTCGCGGCCTTTCAGCCCCTCCATGCGCAGTTCGATGAGAAAGTTCAGATATATGCCGCGCGGCCCGAACTGCCGGACAAGCTCGTAGGCGGCTTTCATCGAGCCGCCGGTGGCGAGCAGGTCGTCGTGGATGAGTACGGTGTCCTCCGGACTGATGGCGTCCTTGTGTATTTCGATGGTGTCGACGCCGTATTCCTTCTGATAGGTGGCCTTGATGGTTTCGGCCGGCAGCTTGGCCGGTTTGCGGCACATTACGAAGCCTGCGCCGAGGCGGGCGGCCAGTATGCTGCCCATTATGAATCCGCGCGACTCTATGCCTACGACTTTCGTGATGCCCTTGTCGCGGTAAAGTTCGAATAGGGCGTCTGACATTTCCGCGAGGCAGACAGGGTTCTTGAACAGGGTGCTGACATCCTTGAACTGGATCCCGGGCTTGGGGAAGTCGGGGATGTTACGCAGGTTGTCGAGCAACAATTTCTCATTCATAACTTATTGTGTTTTAAAATTAATCGCGGGTATTGTTTCACGTGAAACATTAATGGTTGCTATCGTCCCAGCAGTACGAGAAGTACGCTGATGTCGCTTGGCGATACGCCTGGAATCCGGCCGGCCTGGGCCAGAGTGTCGGGATCTATGGCGGCGAGTTTCTGACGGGCTTCCGTGGAGAGCTGTGTCAGTTCCGCGTAGTTGAAGCGGCCCTTGATCTTGATGGCCTCGAGGCGTTGCATCTTGTCGGCCAGGGCGCGTTCGCGGGCGATATATCCGTTGTACTTGATGGCTATCTCTGCGGCTTCGACGGTCTCTTCGCGGTCTTGCCCGATGGTAAAGATGAGCGATTGGAACGGCGCTATTTCCTCTGCGAGGGCGGCGAGCGTGATTTCCGGTCGCGTGATAAGATCCATCGCCTTGCATCCGCCGTGCAGGGGAGCGCTTCCGTTTCTTTCAAGAAAAGCGTTGATGCGGTCGGCCTTTATTGAAAAGTTATTGCAGAAACCGATGATTTTATCGATGTTCTCCTTCTTTTCTCTGAAACGCTTCCTGCGCTCTTCCGAGGCAAGGCCGAATTTTTCCGCATAGGGGGTGAGGCGGATGTCGGCGTTGTCCTGCCGCAGGAGTATGCGGTATTCCGCGCGCGAGGTGAACATGCGGTAGGGCTCGTCTACGCCTTTTGTTACCAAATCGTCGATGAGTACGCCGATATATGCCTCGTCGCGGTGCAGCGTGAAGGACTTTCCGCCGCCACACTTGAGCGCGGCGTTGATGCCGGCGATGATGCCCTGTCCGGCTGCTTCTTCATAACCGGTGGTACCGTTCACCTGTCCGGCGAAGTAGAGTCCTTTGATTTTCTTCGATTCCAACGTATGATCCAATTGCGTAGGATCGAAGAAATCGTATTCTATCGCATAGCCCGGCCGGTAGACGACGATGTCGCGGAAGCACGGTATCTTCTTGAGCGCCTCTATCTGCACGTGCATCGGCAGGCTGGAGGAAAATCCGTTGAGATAAAGTTCGTTCGTATCGAGTCCTTCAGGCTCGAGAAAGAGCGGGTGCGTCTCGCGCTCGGGAAATGTGACCAGCTTCGTTTCGATGCTGGGACAGTAGCGCGGCCCGATGCTCTTGATCTGGCCGTTGTAGAGGGGCGAATCGTCGAGTCCGCCGCGCAATACCTCGTGGACTTCCCGGTTGGTGTTGCAGGTCCAGCAGGACAATTGCCGCAGCGGCCGCGCCGGACTGATGTAGGAAAAGCGGTGAAAGTCCGTCTCGCCCGTCTGCACCTCCATCTCGTCGAAGTGGACGGAACGCGCGTCGATGCGTACCGGTGTGCCCGTCTTCATCCGCCCGCTGCGTATGCCGTATTGTTCGATGGATTGGGTCAAAAACGTGGCTGCCGGCTCGGCGCACCGGCCGCCTTTCACCTGTCGCCGGCCGATGTGCATGAGACCGTTGAGAAATGTGCCGGCCGTCACGATCACGGCTCCGGCGCGGAACGTGGCGCCCCATACGGTGCGCAGGCCCCCGACGGTGCCGTTTTCCACGATGAGTTCGGCCGCTTCGTCCTGCCATATACTCAGGTTCTCCGTGTTCTCCAGGCGCTGGCGCCAGGTCGTGATGAAGCGGGCCCGGTCGCATTGCGCCCTCGGGCTCCACATAGCCGGGCCTTTCGACCGGTTGAGCATGCGGAACTGGATGGCCGTGGCGTCGGTCACCTCGCCCGTCAGTCCGCCCAAGGCGTCTATTTCGCGGACGATCTGACCTTTCGCGATGCCGCCTATGGCCGGGTTGCAGCTCATCTGGGCTATCTTGTTCATGTCCATCGTTACCAGACATGTCCGTGTGCCCATCCGGGCTGCCGCCGCGGCCGCTTCGCAGCCGGCGTGGCCGGCACCTATCACCACCACATCAAAGTGAAAGACTGTTTCCATGTGCGGAAGAAAGTTTTTAGAATTGCAGACGCAAATTTACGACATTCTCCATATTCGTCTGCACTTTAGGGCGCGTATTTTTGGCGGCAGCGGTTTTCCGGGTAAGGCGCAGGATGGCTGGCAGACACTATGGCCTGCTTGCGGGGGTGGAAAACTTACTTTCAGGTGTATTTGGAGTTTTCATTCATTTCATTATAATATTCTGAAATATAGTCTGTTCGGATGAAAGAAACCGCTACGGTTTTTCTTTCATCACCTTACCGGCGGAGCGCGGCGCACCGCATGGCGCGTCTTTGCCCCGACGGGCGGCGGCCGGCAGCTTTATGTGTGCGGATGAAAGATATTATTTATTTGGTAAACATGTGTTTATGATGAAAGAAATGTATTTGAAAACCGACTGCCGGAACGTGAAATAATTCTCTGGGGAAGGTGTCGGAGAAAAGTACTTATTCGTGTGCGAAAAGCACTACTTGGAATTTTTACACGAGTAAGTACTTTTTGCGAAGGCAAGTATTGTTTCCTGAAACAGAGCGGCCGGCGTGTTCCGTCATATTATCTTTCATTGAAATTCGTTGGATGATAAACATTTATGATGAAATGAAGGTTTTTTCCGCATAACTGTTTTTCTGTGAAATGAAGGTGCAGACGGCCGGCGCGCGCAGGGAGGGCACGGCCCGAAACGCGGGGAGAAAAGAAAAGGCGGCCGCGTGGGGCCGCCGTCAGGCTGATTTCATAAAAGAGGTGCGTCGGTTCCGGCCGGGCTCCCGCCGGCTCATGCCAGGCGGTAGCGTCCGCCCGCCATCTGGCGCACCATGCCCGTCATTTCGAGGTCGAAGAGCAGCGCCGATATGCGCTGCACCGGCCAGTTGAGGGCGATGGCCAGTTCGTTGAGCCCGCGGCCGTCGGTGCCGTTCAGCGCGGCGCACAGCGCCTGTTGTTCCTCCGTCAGTTCCGGGAAGAGTTCGCGCTGCACCGGCTGCGTCTTCTTTTCGGCAACGTGCCATCCCAGCGCCTTCACCACATCGAGCGCCGAGGTGGCCAAGCCCGCACCGTTATCGCGTATCAGCGCGTTGCATCCTTCCGAACACTTGTCGCCGATACGACCCGGAAAAGCGAAGACATCGCGGTTGTAGTCCTGCGCGAGGCGCGCCGTTATGAGCGCCCCTCCCTTGGCTGCGCTCTCCACCACCACTGTGGCGTCGGCAATACCCGCCACGATGCGGTTGCGGCGCACGAAGTTTCCTTTGTCCGGCACGGTCGTCGTGACATACTCCGTGAGCAGTCCGCCCGCCGCCACCATTTTCCGCGCCGTGTCGCGGTGGCTCGCGGGATACAGACGGTCCAGTCCGTGGGCCAAAACTCCGACCGTATCCAAGCCCGCTGCCAGACAGGCCCTGTGTGCGTGTACATCCACCCCGTAGGCAAGTCCGCTAACGATCAGAGCGTCAGGAATTAATGTGTGGAGTTCTGTGATGAAAGATTGACATATCGACTTGCCGTATTCAGATATTTTTCGCGTTCCTACGACGGATATCACGTAATTTCTGTTAAAATCGGCGTTTCCCTTGTAGAAGAGCACCAGCGGCGCGTCCGGACATTCGCGGAGCCGCGCCGGATAGTCCGGCGCGTTGTAGTCGAAGATGCGGATGCCGTGTTGCCGGCAGAAGGTCAGTTCCTCTTCGGCCCGTGCGAGCGCCGTGTTCCAGTCGGCCGGAATCATGGCGCCTCCCGTTCCGGGCATTCCGCGGTGTTCGTAGACGGCGCGGCCCGAGCCGTAGTGGTGGTAGAGTTGCGCCGCCGCCGCGCGGCTCAGTCCGTTGAGCAGAGTGAGAGCGATGGTATGAATCATGTGGGAGAAAGGCGTGAGAGATGTTTTTCAGAGCTTCCGGCGCGGCCGCGGGGTGGGAGAGAGGGCGTCCCGCCCCCCCCGCCCTGCCGGCGCCGCGCAGGGGGGGGACTTAAAGGTTGAATATGCGGTTCAGCTCCTCGCAGTCGCCCAGCCTGCCGTCGGTGAGGCATACCGTGTCGACCGTGGCGCGTATGACCGGCCGCTCGTCGGGCAGGCGGAATATGTCCTGCACGAACACATACTTGATGCCCTCCTTGCGCAGCGCCAGCCGCGACACGAACGAGTCGCCGCTGCGCAGCGGCAGTTTGAAGGCCATGTTGAGCCGTGCCACCACTGCGTCGATGCCCCTGTCGTGCAGGTCGGCGAAACTCACGCCGTGCGCCCGCAGAAATTCATGGCGCGTGTGTTCGATGTAGTGCTGGTAGTTGGCATTGTTCACGATGCCCTGAAGGTCGCATTCGTAGTCGCGCACCTTCATCGTCAGTTCGAAGATATAGTCCACGTTGATGATATGAGTTAAAGAGTTGTTGCAGAGTGTACGGGGTTGCCGTTCAGGGCATTTTCGCGTCCCGTCCGCCCAGATAGGCCGCGCCGAAGCGGCACCGCAGGCAGTCGTGGCGGTCGCAGTAGGCGTGCTTCAGCCGGATGAGGGCCTGGCTGTCGGCCGCCGAGGCCGCCTTGACACCGGCCAGTTCCCACGAGCGCGTGATGTGGTTGCGCTCCGGCCGCGTCTGTTCCAGCAGTTCGAAGGCCCTCTCGCAGAGCGTTTCGTCCATGTGCGAGCGGCCGTAGGCGAAGAGCAGCGGCGCCGCCGCGTTCACCACCAGCAGGTCGAGCGAGGCCCCCTGCAGCGTCTTGTCGCGCCGGGCGCTCTCACGGCCGAAACTGTAGTGCGTTTTCCAGTAGTCCGTCACCGTCGCCCCCATCAGTTCGCGCATGGCTGCGGCGTCGGGTGCCTCGAGCAGGTGCGAGAAACCGATGCGCCGCGCGTGGTAGAGGTCCGCCAGCTGCGACAGCCTCACGTGCGGGAAGTTCTGCGGCCTCATTCTCAGGAAGCGCCATGCCTTCACGGCCATGGGCTGCAGGCCGAACTTGTGGCTGAGAAAGGCGTATTCTCCTTTCAGCCGCTCGAAGTAGCCGTCGCGGCGTTCCGGCGCCACAGCCTCGTCGTCCAGCAGTCCGGCCTGTCCCATGAAGAAGGCCTCCAGCTGGAAGATGTCGTCGCGGTGTTTGGCCACCGCCGTCAGCGGCAGCCGGAAGGCCCATTCCTCGAAAGCCTCCGCGTTGACGCCGAAACCGAAGCTCCGCGCCAGCGTGATGAAGAAGGCCCGCTCCCAGTCGCCGCCAGTCCGTTCGAGCCATCCCTCGATACGTGCCGTCTTTTCCTCCAGGCGTTCGGCCGTGAGGGCGCTCATCCAGCTGTGCATCGTGAGCAGTCCGATGTGCGGCAGTATGCGGTAGCACGGCGGGTAGGTCTCCTCCTCGAGCAGTTCCCTGTAGCGCCGTTTCACCTCCTCCGGCGTGTCCATCTGCAGCTGCGTCAGCCGCCGTCCCGAGCGTGTGCGCGCTTCCGCGTCGAGCTTTCCGCACACGTGCAGCACCACGTTCTCGTAGGCCGGGTCCGCGTCGTGTCCGTGCCGGTGCCAGTCCGAGGCCCGTTCGTGCAGTTCCACGTTGCCCGTCCACAGTTGCCCGTCTATCTTTATCTTGGCGTTGAAGAAGTCCGGTCCGGCATTGTTGTTGTGCAGTCCCGGATCGATGATGTCGAGTCGTTCGCCCGTGTCGGCGAAGAGGGCGCCGGCGGGCAGCATGCGGTGTTTCCAGGCGTAGTGAAGGAGTTTCTCCATAATGGCGTCGGTGAGAGGTTAATCCGGCAAAGATAAGGTTTTTGCGGTTAACTGCGAAGTTTCCGACTTCTATTTCCAGAAAAAAGGCCCATAAAACATCTTTGTGGGGATGAAAAAGGGTTTTCGTGTAAGTGTCTGTATAAAGCCAGCCGATGAGTTCGCTGTAGCGGTTCATCGGCTGGCATGATGACTTTTGTGTTGCTATGATGCTGGAGCGGGCCTTAGGGGATGAAAAATTTCCGTATTGTCCTGTTCTCCCATTGCAACAGTTCTGAATATGATTCTTACGGCTATGATACAAAAAAGCGTGGAGATTCGTGTCTGTTACCCGTTCCACGTTGAGAGGCCTTCGCATTGCCCGATAAGGTTGAACGGGCAACGCGAAACCCACGCCGATGAGTTTATATAATATCCCTTCCGCTGTCTTGTGTACACATCGCCATCGCGAGGATGACGGGTGTGGAAAAAGACAGGGCGGGGATGTCTATAAAAACATCCCATGAGCATCCGTCGCTGCATTGTTCATGACCTTATCAGAAAGTTGCGAAGTTTCTCAACATCAAGAACAAAGCGTATGACAAACGCTTTTCCATATATAGTGACCCTCTTCCCTCCCTTGACCCGCCGCCTGTCGGACGGTAGCGTCCTCGTTGCGGCGCGGCGTGGGCAGACTCCGGCCTTGGCCGACGGCCGGTGCAGAACGGCACGGGCCGGCCTCGTGAAGCCGGAACTTATGAGCGTCAAGGCAAAAATACGAAATATTCTGCTGAAATAAAGTGATTTTCCCGTTTTTATTATACTTTGGAAGATTCTTCTGAGGGAAGCCTTTGTCTTGTCTGCGGGCCTGCGTTCTTCCAGTCGTCGCGTCCATAAGCCTCCGGCCGCGGCGGTTTCGCGAATTATTGCTAATTTTGCAGCGGCTATCGGAGCGGTGCGGCGGTCTGCCGCGGTGCTCCGTCCTTTTACCCTTCTAAAAAAACAGATATGACCATTCTCGGATTCACACTCATTCTTTTGGCCGGCGCCTATGCGGCGGGACTGCTGGGCTCGCTCACGGGCCTGGGCGGCGGCGTCGTCGTCATCCCGCTCCTGACGCTGGCCTTCGGCGTGGACTTCCACTATGCCGTGGGTGCGGCGTTGGTGGCCTCCATCGCCACCTCGAGCGGCTCGGGCTCGGCCTACGTGAAAGAGGGCATGACCAACATCCGCCTCGGCATGTTCCTCGAGATAGCCACCACCATCGGCGCCGTATGCGGCGCGGCGGTGGCCTTCTGGATGGACAGCAACGCCATAGCGGTGCTCTTCGGCTGCGTGCTGGTGCTCACGGCGGTGATGCAGCAGCGCCGCAAGTCCGACCACGAGGGCGTGCGCGGCTCGGAGCGCGCGCGGCGCCTGCGCCTCTACGGCACCTGGCCGCAGAAGGACGGCACCGTCAAGGCCTACGAGCTGCGCAACGTGGGCGGCGGCGCGGCCGTGATGTACGTGGCCGGCGTGCTCTCGGGCATACTGGGCATAGGCAGCGGCGTGCTCAAGGTGATAGCCATGGACGGCATCATGAAGGTGCCCTTCAAGGTAAGCACCACGACGAGCAACTTCATGATGGGCGTGACGGCCGCCGCCTCGGCGGTGGTCTACGTGCAGCGCGGCAACATCGAGCCGGGCATCGCCTGCCCCGTCATGATAGGCGTGCTGCTGGGCGCGCTCACGGGGGCAAGGCTCCTCAAGCGCCTCGATGTGAAACTATTGCGCAGGATATTCTGCGTGGCCATACTGCTTGTGGCCGTCAACATGATTTATCAGGGACTTACCGGAAAATTCTAAGGAAGACATGAAACGACAACCAACTACCACCGAACCGAAGCGCCGGCAGGGGTGCGACATACAGACGCTCGTGGCGCTCACCCTGCGCTGGGGCGTGACGCTGGCCTGCATCATTGCGGCCGTGGGCGGCGCCATCTATCTCGCCCAGCACGGCGGCGAGCCGATGAAGGACTACTCGCACTTCGCCTACGGCGAGGACACGGCGGCGCGCGAGGCTTACACCACGCTTGGCGGCATAGCCCGCGGCGTGATGCAGTTTACGGCCACGGGCTGGATACAGATGGGCGTCATCGCCCTGCTGCTCACGCCCGTGATGCGCGTGGCCCTCTCGCTGGCCGACTTCGTGCGCGAGCGCGACTGGCTCTACGCGGCCATCTCGGCCGTAGTGCTGGCGGTCATCATCGGCAACTCGCTGGGTGGCCTTACGGCCTGACGGCGGAGTGGACCGGCGGATTAGACCAATTGGCCCAATAAGACTATAAGACCAATTAGTCCCATTTTAACACTATTTGCTTTCGGGCGGAAAATTTCGTATATTTGCATTTGCAGAGGGGCGGGCCATCGCGGTCCGCCCCTTATTCGTGGGCCTTTTCGACCCTGTATTCAGAAAAATCCGCCGTATTTCCATGAAAAATGCAAGTAGTGCTTTGCCGCAAAGCACTACTTGCATTTTTTACGCGACTACTTCCTTTTTAAAATATGTTACTTCGCGACGGAAATGCACTACTTGCATTTCAGAATGCACCCGTCCGAAAAGTTGCGGAAAGTTAAATACGTTAAACCTGTTCTACCGCTTTTTGGGCCGGAGCGTGACCAGGGGCACGACCATCTCTTCGAGCGACACGCCGCCGTGCTGGAAGGTGTCGCGATAGTACGACACGTAGTGGTTGTAGTTGTTGGGGTAGGCGAAGAATTTGTCGCCTTGTGCGAAGATGTAGCTTGTGGAGAGGTTGGGGGCGGGCAGTCCGAAGCGGGCCGGCTGGCGCAGCTCTATCACCTCCTTCGGATTGTAGCTGAGGTTGCGTCCGAGCTTGTAGCGCAGGTTGGTGTTCACGTTGCGGTCGCCCACTACCTTCACGGGGGCGGTGGCGCGTATGCTGCCGTGGTCGGTGGTGATGATGATCTCGCAGTCGAGGCCGGCGAGTGCCGAGAAGAGGCCGCGCACGGCCGAGTGCCGGAACCACGAGAGGGTGATGCTGCGGTAGGCGGCCTCGTCGCCGGCCAGCTCGCGCACCATTTTCGAGTCGGTGCGGGCGTGCGAGAGGATGTCTATGAAGTTAATCACCAGCACGTTGAGCGGGCAGTCGCGGAGCTGGCCGAAGGCGGCGAGCAGGCGGTCGGCCGAGGCCGAGTCGTTGAGCTTGTGGTAGGTGAACTGCTCGCGGCGGCGGAAGCGGGCGAACTGCCGGCGCAGGAGCTCCTCCTCGTGCAGGTTCTTGCCGCCCTCGTCGGCGTCCTCCACCCAGAGGTCGGGATAGAGTTCGCGTATCTGCGCGGGCATGAGGCCGGCGAAGATGGCGTTGCGGGCGTACTGCGTGGCCGTGGGCAAGATGCTGAAGTAGAGGCGCTCGTCGATGTCGAACTCCTCGGCCAGCTCGCGCGCCAGCAGGCGCCACTGGTCGAGGCGCAGGTTGTCGAGCACGAGCAGGAAGACCCGCCGGCCCGCCGACAGGCGCGGGAATATCTCGCGACGGAAGAGGTCAGGGCTCATCAGGGGGCGCTCGTCGGGCGAGGCTACCCACTCCTCGTAGTTGCGGCGCACGAAGCGCGCGAAGAGGGCGTTGGCCTCCTCCTTCTGCATCTGCAGCATCTCGGCCATGGCGCGGTCGGCCGTGTCGAGCTCCAGTTCCCAGAACACCAGCCGGCGGTACAGTTCGGCCCACTCGTCGGGCGTGAGGCTCTCGCTCATCTGCACGCCGAGGCGGCCGAACTCCTGGCGGTAGGCGGCCTGCGCGGCCTCCTGCTGTATCTCGTGGCGGTGAATGTTCTTCTTGAGCGTGAGCAGAATCTGCTTGGGGTTGACGGGTTTTATCAGATAGTCGGCGATCTTCGAGCCTATGGCCTGGTCCATGAGGTCCTCGGCCTCGTTCTTGGTGACCATCACCACGGGCACGTTGGGCACGATGTCCTTGATGCCCGCGAGCGTCTCGAGGCCGCTCAGGCCGGGCATGTTCTCGTCGAGGAGTATGAGGTCGAAGGCGCGCGCGCGGCACAGGTCGAGGGCGTCGGCGCCGTTGGAGCAGGTGGCCACCTCGTAGCCTTTGTTCTGCAGAAACACGATGTGGCCCTTGAGGAGATCCACCTCGTCGTCCACCCAGAGGAGTCGTCCGTTTGTCATGTCATATATAAGCGTAAAGGTTCTTCGATAGGACAGCCCGGCCGTCCGCCGGCCGCGCCGCCCACGCTGCGAAGTTAAGAAAGAGAATCGGCATGGCCCCGCGCCGCGGCGCTTTTCTTGCGCGATGCAGGGCCTTTTTGACTTTCTTTTCAGTCTGTTTTCCTATTTTTCAGGTCCGGCGGCCCGCCTATTCGGGGCGGATGCCTTATATTTGCACTACGATTGGCGGCCCGGCACGCACGCAGACGTCCCGCGCCGGCCGCCCCAAACTGCACACATCATGACCGAAAACGAACTGCTGCTGGCCACGGCCCGCCGCGCCGCCCTCGAGGCCGGACGCGCCATCATGGAAATATACGACGACCCCGCCGCCGACTGGCAGGTGGAGCGCAAGGCCGACAACTCGCCCCTCACGCTGGCCGACCGCCGTGCCCACGCCGTCATCGCCGCCGCCCTCGCCGCCACGCCCTATCCCCTGCTGAGCGAGGAAGGCGCCCACGCCCCCTACGAAGAGCGCCGGGGCTGGGACACCCTGTGGGTGGTCGACCCGCTCGACGGGACCAAGGAATTCATCAAGCGCAACGGCGAGTTTACCGTCAACATCGCCCTCGTGCGGCAGGGTGCGCCCGTGCTGGGCGTAGTCTTTGCCCCCGCCAAGGGCCTGCTCTACTGGGGCGGGCCGGACGGCGCCTTCCGCGCCGGGGTGACCGCCGGCGGCGCTGAGGCCGCTGGGGCGCAGCGTCTGCCCCTGGCCGGCGTCCGCGAGGGCCGGCCCTACACGGTGGTAGCCTCGCGCTCGCACCTCTCGCCCGAGACCGAAGCCTTCATAGCCCGCCGCCGCGACGAACACGGCGAGGTGGCCCTCCGCCCGGCCGGCAGCTCGCTCAAGATATGCCTTGTGGCAGAGGGCACGGCCGATGTCTATCCCCGTCTGGCCCCCACCATGGAGTGGGACACGGCGGCGGGCGACGCCGTAGCCCGCGCCGCCGGACGCGGCGTGACCGACGCCGGCAGCGGCGCCCCCCTCACCTACAACAAACCCGACCTGCACAACCCCTACTTCGTGGTAGAATAACACCTGAAATCCGCAACCGTGACCTTCTCCTCCATCTTCGTCATCGTAGTCCTCTTCTTCGTCATCGTGGCCCTCATCAAGGACCGCATGCGGCCGGGACTCATCCTCCTCTCGGGCGCCATCATCTTCCTATGCGCCGGCATACTCACGCCGAAGGAACTGCTTGAGGGCTTCTCCAACAAGGGCATGATAACCGTGGCCATGCTCTTCCTCGTGAGCGAGGGAGTGCGCCGCTCGGGCCTGCTCGAAAAGCTCCTGGCCCGCCTGCTGCCCGGAGAAGGCACGGGCCTGCGCCGCGTACAGCTGCGCATGCTGCCCACCATCGCCTTCATTTCGGCCTTCCTCAACAACACGCCGGTGGTAGTCATCTTCGCACCCATGATAAAGCGCTGGGCCGAACGCATGAAGCTCTCGCCCACCAAACTGCTCATACCGCTCTCCTATGCTACCATTCTGGGCGGCATGTGCACGCTCATCGGCACGAGCACTAACCTCGTGGTGCACGGCATGGTGATAGAAGAGGGTTTCGAGGGCTTTTCGATGTTCGAACTCGGCAAGATAGGCATCATCATCGCCCTCGTGGGCGGCATCTACATCGTGCTGGTGTCGCAGTATCTGCTGCCCGACCGGCGCGACGAGGCGCCCGATGCCGAGACGGAGGCCGCGGGCGGCAACGGCGGCCTGCGCCGCGTGGAGGCCGTGCTCGGTGCCCGCTTCCCGGCCATCAACCGCCGCGTGCGCGACTTCGACTTCAAGCAGAAGTACGGCGCCACGCTGCTCGAGATAAGGCGCGGCGGCGAGAAACTGATCGTGCACGACATGCGCAAGGAGCATTTCCGCGAGGGCGACACGCTCGTGCTGCTGGCCGATGAGGCTTTCATGCAGAACTGGGGCGACTCGTCCTTCTTCCTTATGGTGACAGACGGACGGGCGGCCGAGCCGCAGATGAGCGTATGGAAGCGCTGGCTCGCCGTAAGCCTGCTCGTCATCATGGTGGCCGGCGCCACGGTAGGTGAACTGCCGGCCGTTCGCGAGGCCGTGCCGGGCATGAAGCTCGACATGTTCTTCTTCGTGTGCGTAGTGACGGTCATCATGGCCTGGTTCAACCTCTTTCCCGCCCGCAAGTACACGAAATTCGTGTCGTGGGACATCCTCATCACCATAGCCTCGGCCTTCGCCATCAGCCGCGCCATGCAAAACTCGGGCATGGCCGACGCCGTGGCGCAGTTCGCCACGGGCCTCAGCCGCGACTACGGGCCGCACGTGCTGCTGGCGGTAGTGTTCATCATTACCAACCTCTTCACCGAACTGATGACGAACAACGCGGCCGCCGCCCTTTCCTTCCCCATCTCGCTCTCCATAGCCGAGCATCTGGGCGTGAGCCCCGTGCCCTTCTTCGTCACCATCTGCGTGGCGGCCTCGTGCAGTTTCTCCACCCCCATCGGCTACCAGACCAACCTCATCGTGCAAGGCATCGGCAACTACCGCTTCGCCGACTTCGTGAAGGTGGGCCTGCCGCTCAATCTCATCTGCCTCACGCTATCCGTCATCTTCATCCCCATGATATGGCCGTTCTGACACGCCGCCGGCAACGGCCGGCACGCCGCGGAGCGACCGCAACGACACACCAGCTATGAACGACAACAACATCTATCCCATCTTCGACCGCATGCTCGGCCGCGCCGACAAGGAACAGCTGCTCGGGCAACGCGGCGTGATGCTCTGGTTCACCGGCCTGAGCGGTTCGGGCAAGAGCACCGTGGCCATCGCCCTCGAGCGCGAACTGCAGCGGCGCGGACTGCTCTGCCGCATTCTCGACGGCGACAACATACGCACCGGCATCAACGCCAACCTCGGCTTCTCGCCCGAAGACCGCAGGGAGAACATACGCCGCATCGCCGAGGTGGCCAGACTCTTCGTAGACACGGGCATCATCACCATAGCCGCCTTCATCAGCCCCACCGAGGAAGTGCGGCGCATGGCGGCCGGCATCATCGGTCCCGACGACTTCAAGGAAATATACATATCCACGCCCATCGAGGAGTGTGAGCGCCGCGATGTGAAGGGGCTCTACGCCCGCGCCCGTCGCGGCGAGATAAAGGACTTCACCGGCGTGTCGGCCCCCTTCGAGGCCCCCGCCGCCCCGGCCCTGAGTCTCGACACCTCGCGCCTTTCGCTCGAGGAGAGCGTGAAGCGCCTGCTCGCCCTGCTTGGCGTGGAATAGCGGCGACAGGACGCCGAGGAGCTGGAAATGGCCTTCCGCGCCGGATAAGCCGTATTGCAAATATTCTGACTCACGTAATTATTGATACGGAGCCTGTTCGCGGTTTTATGCCGACTTGCATAAATCGCGAACAGGCTCCGTGAATTTTAGCGGTTATAACCAAGAATCCTGAAGGAGGAAGTCCAGGACGCCGATAAAGTATATTCCATTGTCGTCATAATGCGGGACAACATCTTCGCCCGATACGACAATCTTCTTGAATGATTCAGAAATGCCGAGCAAAGAAGCCAGTTCCTGTTGCAGTTTCTCTTCGTCAGGAATACTGTACGCCGACTGGATATAATACCGTTGAGACCCTTTGTTGGCTATAAAATCTATTTCCCGCTGGCAATAAATAGACTTTCCCTCTTTCATCTTCCTCTCTTCGGTTACGCCGACATCTACCAGAAAGCCTAAACTCCGGAGATGGTTGAAAACGACATTCTCCATTATATGCGTCGGCTCTTGTTGCCGGAAGTTAAGCAGTGAGTTTCTCAGCCCTACATCAATGGAATAGTATTTCTTGATGGACTCGAAATAGCGTTTGCCTTTCACATCATATCTTTCCGCACTCTCAAACAGAAATGCCTCTTTCAGACAAGCCAGATACTTGCCTACGGTTTCAGCATTAATCTTCACGTGTTGTACGGACAGAATGGTATTTGCCAATTTCGTTGGATTTGTCAGAGAACCGATAGAACTGCACAGACAACGGGCCAACGCCTCAAGAGCTGTCGTATTCCTGATATTGTAACGCTCTATGACATCATCAAAATAAGTTTTGTCCCATAACCGATTGAGATAGGCTATCTTCTGCTCATCGTCATTATAATGCAGCAGGCGGGGCATTCCTCCAAACGTAACGTACTCTCTCCACAAATCACGAGGATGCTTATTGCTGCTCTGGCAAAATTCACGGAAAGACAAGGGGTAGACCATAACCTCATCACCTCTGCCACGGAAGATAGTGCGTATATCGTTCGACAGCATTCTTGAATTACTCCCGGTGACATATACATCTATATTCTCGTGTGACGCCAGCCCGTTGACAAAACGTTCAAAGTCGGGTAACTCCTGAATTTCGTCCAAAAAAACATAGTAATTCTGGGAATTATCGGTCACTCTTCCGTATATATGCTTTTTAAGAGCGTCGATGTTTAGTATATCAAAATCGAACCTCTCGTCGTCTTTGTCAAAATCAATACTGATTATATTTGACGCCGGTACTCCATCATGAATAAGGTAATCCCTGTAAATATGAGACAGGAGCCACGACTTACCGCAACGCCGAGGGCCGGTTATGACTTTCACATCACCATTATTTCTTCTGACAATCAGTTTGTCAAGGTATGTCTGCCTCGCTATGTATTCATTGCGTTCCATTTCTATTCGATATTTACTGCAAATTTACAGTAAATATCGAATACGCCCAATTTTGTAATCGAATTAACGCTATAGTTTGTCAAGTTATATCTGTCCTGCTATATATTCATCGCGTTCCACTCCTATTCGGTATTTACTGCAAATTTGCAGTAAATACCGAATAGACTTATTTTGAGGTGTTATAGAGAAAACCTTCATTTCTTCATATCCTTTTATTTGTCAGCTGATTGCGCTGAAAGAAAATAGTTCTGAAGTTTTTCTGCGAATCCTTTCTGTGACTTCCCGGCCGCCGCCGGTTTTTTTGTCCGTTACCCGCATTTTTGTCCCCTCGTGGGCCTGCTCCGAAAAGCACTACTTGGAATTTTAAAAGCATTACTTGCATTTTTTACACGAGTAAGTGCTTTTTGCAAAACCATTACTTGCTTTTTTCGCGGGCTGCGGACGGCGGCGGGGACGGTTGCGATGAAGGGGCGTGAAAGTTAGCTTTCTTTCATTGAAACTTGCTGTTTATCATTATTATATGATGAAATGAAGGAAATAATGTAGATATTGTTTTTGCCTCTTCTTATTGGCAGGCTGGCTGTATTTTGGGGGATTTTACGATCCGCGAGGCCGGCGTGCAAAAAACGGGGCCGCACGTTCACCGAAACGTGCGGCCCCGGATGTCGGGTATAAGAGAATGTGGCGTCAGTCGGCCTCGAACACGGTGCCCGGTGTCTGGGCGGTGAACTCGGGAGCGTAGGCGCATTCCACGCGCGAGGGGGCGCAGCGGTAGGTGCCGGCACGGTCGACGAAGTATCCTTCTGTCAGTACGTGGCGGCCCTTGCGCACCTGCTCGAAGTAGAGGTCGGTGGCGGCGTCGCGCACGGCGCGGTATGCGGGCAGGCCGCTGCTGCGGCTGAAGCCGGAGAGGGCGTCGGCGGGGGTGAGACAGGCGGCGCGGCCGGCACGGAGCGACACGAAGTCGTAGTCGCGGTCGGCCGTGAGGGTGAACACCTGTCGCAGACGGTCGCCGGGTTTTACGCGCAGGGTACCGTCGAGCGGCTGCCACTGTCCGTCGCGGCGTACTTCGTAGCGTACGGTCAGCCCGAGACCCGACGAGGTGGCGCGCACGGCGTCGGCGGGCAGGGTGTAGCTGGCCACCACGCTGCCCCATGCCAGTCCGGCATCCTGCTTCTCCACCTTGACGGCCGTGGCGCCGAGGGCGGGTTCGTCCGCGTAGGTGCGGCTGACGTGGCCGGCGGCGTTGGGCTGTATGTATATGAGCGGTGTGGGCACGTGTATGGGCTTCTTACCCTTCATGAGGATGCAGGAGGCTTCGGTGCCGGAGGCGAGCCGGAGGCCGTTGTCGCGGTCGGATCCGGTCATGAGTAGGGCGTAGACGGCGTCGGCCGTGGCGCGGCCGGTGCCCCACAGTTGTGTGCGGCGCGACTGCATGAGCCACAGGCGCATCTCGTCGGCTTCGGCGCGGGCGTCCGGACGGACGGCTGCCAGAGCCTCGAGCGCGGCGGTCTGCGTGGGGATGCGGTAGCTGTTCCACGACCACTGCGCGCGGTCGGTGTCGAAGTAACGGCCCATGTCGGGGCTCGTCACGGTGTGCTCCATAAGGCTCTTCACGAAGGTGGCGGCCTCGTTGTCGCGGCCGGCGGCCGAAAGGGCCACGGCGGTGAGCGCCTTGCAGTACATGGTGCCGCTGCGGGCTATGAGCGGGGCGCGGTCGAGGAGGTAGCGGGCGTCGGCGTCGGGCTGCAGGCCGAGCACGGCGCGCAGGTAGAGGTAGCGCAGCTGCGCCTCGGAGGGGGCGAGCCGTGCACCGTTCTTTTTCTCGGCCTTCTTCATGTCGGACACCTCGCGGGCCATTGTCTTCTCGAGGTATTTCACGGCCCGGTCGGTCATGCCGGCGGCGTCGCGGTCGTCGACCATCCTGCCGAGACGGGCCAGCATGATGGCCACATCGGTGGTGAGGTAGCTGTTGCCGGGCATGCCCTTGTACCAGCTCCACGAACCGTCGGCGCCCTGAAGCGCGCGCAGGTTGTCGAGGGCCTTGTACTTGTGCGCGGCCACGGCCTGCGGATCGAAGAGGCGGGCGAGGGCGGCGGTGCGCTCAGCCTCGGTGCGTGCCTCGGCCACCCAGGGCGTCTCGGCCAGAAGGGTCTGCCGCAGTTCGGGGTTGCGGTTGAGCAGGTCGGCCCACGAAGAATTGTCGGCACCGGCCATCTTGCGTATCTCGGGGTTGTCGGCGGCCACGCGCTCGGCCATCACTACAGCGTAGTAGCGTTCGGCCCAGCCGGTGACGCTCTCGGAGGAACCGTCGGCCAGGGCGGGAAGGGCGGCCACGGCGTACCACAGAGGATTGGACGAGAGCTCTACCGTGAGGCGGCGGTCGGCGGCCAGGCGGCGGTCGGTCCAGAGCGTGTCGAGCTGCCATGTGGCGCTGCCGGCGCCGTTGAGCGAGAAGGGTACGGAGCGCACCACCTGCACGCGGCTGTCGAGCACGGGCAGATAGTGCTCCTCGCCGTCGCTGAAGTTGCCGGCCTTGCCGGCGACGCGGCATACGAGCACGGGGGCGGTGAAGTCGGCCTTGAACTCGAGGCGGAGGGTCTGCGTTGCACCGGCGGGCAGGTTGAAGGCCTGCCGTACGGTGGCTACGGTTTGCTCCGTCTGCGCGTCGAGCAGGGTGAGCGTGAGCGTGCCGGACAGGGGAGTGCCGGTGAGGCTGCGCAATTCGACGGGCACTACGGCGCGGTCGCCGCGGCGCACGAAGCGCGGTAGGGCGGGCTGTACCATGAAGTCCTTGCGGGCCACGACGGTGGTGTCGAGGCGGCCGTGGTCCATCGCGGTGTTGTGGGCCAGGGCGGTGAAGTTCCATGAGGTAAGGCTTTCGGGCAGCACGAACGAGAGGGTTACCTCGCCGCGCTCGTCGGTGCGGAGTTGTGGTGCGAAATAGGCCGTCTCGGCGAAGTTCTGGCGCACGCTGCCTGCCGGCAGGGCCTCGTCGGCCGCATTCTCTGCCGTGCCGGCATCGGCCTCAACCTCGGCCTCCGCCTTCATATCCTTTGCAGCGAAATTGCCTGTTCCGCGAATGCGTACGCCCGGCACTTGGCCGGAAAGGGCCGTCACGGCATCAGCCATCATGTACTTGCTCTCTTTCTTGAAAAGACGCACGGTGCCGCCGAAATTGCGGCCGCCGTCCAGCAATGTGGCGTCCCAGTGCGTAAATTCATAATACGGCACATTAAACTTGCGCAACGGCAGGCTGCCCGTCATTGAGGCGGACTGACGGTAGGGGGCGAAGCGTCGGGCGGCCGGCACGTAGCGTCCCAGATAGAGGTTGAAGTCCCAGGGCGCGCTGGCCAGGGCGTCGAGCGAGGCGTCGTAGAGGCGCGCCATGAGAGAGGCATGGGCCGGCGAACCGTCGGCGTTGAGAACGCGCAGGCGCCATTCCTCCTGTCCGCCGGGTGTGAGCTGGCTGCGGAAGGTGCTCCATTCGAGGCGGAGCTTCTTCTCGGGAACGGGGCGGATGACCTCCTGTGTTGTGGAGAAGAGTTCGCCGTCCTTGACGAAGGCGAAGCTGGCCGTCGCGCCGTCGCCCATCTCGGGGCGGTAGGCGAGGTCGAAGTGCAGCAGAGAATCGGAGAAGGTCACGCGGCGGCTCTCCAGACGCTTGCCGCCGGCGAAGAGGTCGTAGAAGAGGGTGACATCGCGACGCGGCGAGCCTACTATGACATGCACGCTGTCGGCGGCTGCGGAGGGGCGTACGTAGTGCCAGAACACCTCACGGCCGGCGGGGCGCGTGTCGTGTTCGGAGAAGAGCAGGAAGCGGCGGCGGAGCGTGTCGGCGCCGTCCGCATGGAAGGCTATCTCATACTCGCCGGAGGAAAGGGCGGACAGGAACCCGGGCGCGAAACTGCGGCCGGCCGTCATCTCGCCCGAAGCCACGGAGCGGCCGTCGCGCGACACGGCATAGCGCACCTTGCCGTCGAGCTGCTGGCCGGCTGCGCCGAGATGACGGACCGTCACCTTGTCGAGATGCTCCTTGCAGAGACTGCCGCCCCAGTCCGATTCGAGCCACGAGGGCCGGGTGGCGGCGGATATGAGTCGGGAGGCCGAGGCGGTCTCGCCGTTGGCAGCGGTGACATCGGCGCTCACGCTGTAGTGCAGGCGGTTGAAGATGTTGCGGGCAACGGGGCGGCGCACGCCGTCGTAGGCGAGGAATACGGGTAGTGTGAAATGTCCCTCCTCGTCGCTCACCGCCGTTCCGGTCTGCGGCTCGTAGTCGTCGCCGTCGAAGTAGTACAGGGCGCGGCGTTCCACGTTGAAACGCACCTCGGCGCCCGATACGGGCAGCCCGGTGTAGGTCTTCACCGTTCCGGAGAGCCGCAGCGTATCGCCAAGGGCATAAGCCGTGGTCGGCGCACCTATTTCCACCGTGAATGTGGGCCGCTTGTACTCTTCCACTTTGAAGAAGAGGGTGGCGCCGCGTTCGGCACGTAGGAAGAACTGGCCGGGCAGGCAGACGGCGGGCAGGGAGAACTCGCCGCCGATGGTGCCGAACTCGTCGGTGACGCAGCGCACCGAGTCGACGACCTGACGGTTGCTGTCGAAGAGGCGCACGAGCGTCTCGAAGCCGGTATCGGTGCGGACATCGTCACCGAGGCGGGTGTAGGCCACGCCGCCGAAGAGCACCTTCTGGCCGGGACGGTAGATGGCCCGGTCGGCAAAGAGCTGAAGGCGGGCGTCGGGTTGCGGCGCTGCGGTGGAGACACGATAGCCGCGGTTCACATGGAAGCCCGCCGAGTATTCGTCGTTGCCCGCCACGGCGAAATAGTAGCGGTCGCGGCGCGTTTCGGGGTTGGGAATGACTATCTCGCCGTTAGCGTCGGGTGTGTGTTCCTTTATCTTGCTGAGGAAAGGCGCCGTGTTGCCGGTGGTATATTCGCGCACCGCGCCGGAACTTACCGGTGTGCCGCTCTGGGCATCCACGAGTACGATCCGGGTAAGTCCCTCGCCGGCCTGCAGCATTACGGGCATGAGCGACGATACATACACTATCTCGTGGTCGAGGTGACGGCCGTCGGCCAATAGTTCGCAGAGGTAAACACCCTTTTCGTCGAGCTTGAAGGCTACCGTGTCGGTGCGGCTCACGTAGGCCGGTGCCTGGGCGAAGTCATGGCGCAGCGTGCCGGCCTTCTTCATCGGCCACTTGCGGGCGTCGCGCCACGCGGCACCGCGGAAGAGGCGGTTGTCGGAGGCCTTCATTTCAAGCCGGAAGAAGCGTACTTCGGCCTGCTTCACGTTGCGGCCGGTCAGCGCTACGCGCATTTCCTGGCCGGGCCGGAGGGTATGCGACGGCGCATCGAAGCGCAGCTGGGGCTGCTCCTTGCGGGCTATGAGCTGCCGCAGCACTTCGGCGCGGGCATGACGGCCGTAAAGTTCCACGCCGCGTCGGGCCCAGACCACCTGAATGCTGTCGATGTCGGTGCCCGGCTGCGTGTAGTAGTCCGATTCGGCCAGCCGGATATAGGTTTCCACGTTGAGGCCGAGATCGGCGAATCTGTCGGCCACGGCGAGCAGGGCCTTGCGGCGTACCTCTCCGTCGGCGGGCAGTTCGTAGCGGCCGGCGTCGATGCTGTCGAGCACGGTCAGCAACTGCGCCTCGCGTCGTCCCAGGCGCCGGTAGGCGTCGGCGGCGCGTCCCAGGGCGGCGCGGCGCTCTTCGAGCGGGAGGCGGCGCTCCTGAACGACAGGTGGCAGCAGTACGCTGAGCAGGTCGTCGGCGTAGAGGCGGCTGTCTTTGCCGCGCACGAGCACGGGCAGGTAGTCGGCGGCACTGGCGGCGGCGAGCGAGTCGGCAAGGCTTACCGAGGCGAGCAGCAGGGCGCGGCCGCGCGAAGCCTTGGCCGTGTCGGCCGAGGCGGCCATCAATTGTCCGAGGGCCGACTGCCACATGGCTTTCTCCACGGGACGCCGCTTTTCCGCCAGGGCGGCTTCGAGACGGCGGAGGGCTACTTCGCCGCTGTCGGGGGCCACCTCCTGATGAAACTGCCGGGCCACGAGCAGCGACCGCATGAGCTGTCCGTCGTTCTGCTCGCGGCGGGCCTTCTCATAGATTTGATTCACCTTGGCAAGCGCGGTCTTGGGGAGGTCTTTCTCCGAAGCGGCGCGCACCTCGCCCCACAGTTTGTCGTAGCTCTGCGCCAGAACGGCGCAGGCCGGCAGGAGGGCGAGCAGGATGAAGCTGAAGATCTTTCTCATAATTATTGTTTTAGTCATTATATATTTACTCCTTGTTTTAAGATAACCGCCGGCGTACGGCAATCTTGCATGCGGCGGGCCGTCTATTTTTACGTCGCGGCGGTATGGAGGCGGCGCAAGCGGGTGTAAATATACGCTTTTTCGGCGTCCGGCCACGGCCGTTCCGACGGAAATAACCCTCTGTCGCCTCATTTATAACGGTAGTTGACCTCTTTCTACAATTTTTAGTGCCGTGCGGCGCCGGCGCGCGGTTTTTCCGGTACCTTTTTCGCGCTCTCTCACGGCAAATGCTTAACTTTGCGGGGCTAACGGAACAACAATCAAACTATAATACATACAACTATGGCAAAGAAAGCATTACTGATGATTCTCGACGGCTGGGGCATCGGCAAGCATGACAAAAGCGATGTCATCTACGAGACGCCGACTCCCTTCATGGATTCGCTCAACCGCGACTACCCGCACTCGCAACTGCTGGCAAGCGGCGAGAACGTGGGTCTGCCTGACGGACAGATGGGCAACTCCGAAGTGGGCCACCTCAACATCGGTGCCGGCCGTATCGTCTACCAGGATCTCGTGAAGATAAACCGCGCCTGTGCCGACGGCAGTATCCTGAAGAACCCCGAAGTGGCCGGCGCCTACGAGTATGCCCGTCAGAACGGCAAGGGCCTCCATCTGATGGGCCTCACCTCCGACGGCGGCGTACACTCTTCGCTCGAGCATCTCTTCAAGCTGGTCGACATTGCCGGCGAATACGGCATAGCCGAACGCACCTACGTGCACTGCTTCATGGACGGCCGCGACACCGACCCCAAGAGCGGCAAGGGATTCATCGCCGCCCTCACGGAGCGCTGCCGGCAGACGGGCGCCCACGTGGCCAGCATCATCGGCCGCTTCTACGCCATGGACCGCGACAAGCGCTGGAACCGCATCAAGGTGGCCTATGACCAGCTTGTAGAGGGCAAGGGACGCGCCGTAGCCGACATGGTGGAGGGCGTGCAGAGCTGCTACGACACCGACTCGGAGGAGCACAAGAACACCGACGAGTTCATGGAGCCGCTTGTCAACGCCAATGTCGACGGGCGCATCAAGGAGGGCGATGTGGTCATCTTCTTCAACTACCGCAACGACCGCGCCAAGGAGCTTACCGTCGTGCTCACCCAGCAGGACATGCCCGAGGAAGGCATGCACACCATTCCGGGCTTGCAGTACTACTGCATGACGCCCTACGACGCCTCCTTCAAGGGCGTGCACATCCTCTTTCCGAAAGAGAACGTGGAGAACACGCTCGGCGAATACATCGCCTCGAAGGGCCTGCGCCAGCTCCACACCGCCGAGACGGAGAAGTACGCCCACGTGACCTTCTTCTTCAACGGCGGACGCGAAACGCCCTACGACGGCGAGGAGCGCATACTCGTGGCGTCGCCCAAGGTGGCCACCTACGACCTGCAGCCGGAGATGTCGGCCTATGAGGTGAAGGACAAGCTCGTGGCCGCCATCAAGGAGGGCAAGTACGACTTCATCGTGGTCAACTTCGCCAACGGTGACATGGTAGGCCATACCGGCGTATACGAGGCCATCGAAAAGGCCGTCAAGGCCGTCGACAGCTGCGTGGAGGAGGTGGTGACCGCCGCCAACGCCACAGGCTACGAGACCATCATCATAGCCGACCACGGCAACGCCGACAACGCCGTCAATCCCGACGGAACGCCCAACACGGCCCACTCGCTCAACCCCGTGCCGTTCATCTATGTGACGGACAACAAGGCCGCCAAGGTAAAGGACGGCGTGCTGGCCGATGTGGCTCCGAGCATACTCCACATCATGGGCCTCGAGCAGCCGGCCGACATGACGGGCCATAACCTCATAGAGGACTAAGACCTGCCGCCGTCCGCACGGCGGTACGGACAACCGGAAAAGGAAGCAAGACGCGCAGGCAGAAGCGCCGCCCCTTGCTTCCTTTTGTCTTATCCGCCGCGCGCCGAGGGCGATTGCCGGAGGCCTCGGCAAAGAGAAAAAACAAAGAAAACCTTACAACCTGTTCCGCAAGGAACCAACAACCAGTCAATCATGTTCAAAGAGAATAAGGGCGAAGTGCTCCACGGCATCCTGCTCATCGTGCTCTTCTCCTTTTCGGCCTTCTACATCGCCGAGTTCGACTTCGTGAAGCGCCTCTCGCTCAGCCCCCTCATCGTGGGCATCATACTCGGCATGCTTTATGCCAACAGTCTGCGCAACAAACTGCCCGAGACCTGGGTGCCGGGCATCAAGTTCTGTTCCAAGACGGTGCTGCGCACGGGTGTCGTGCTCTACGGCTTCCGTCTTACCTTCCAGCAGGTCGTCGAGATAGGTATGCCTGCCATCACGGTCGACGCCGTCATCGTGGTAGGCACCCTGCTGCTGGCCCTGTTGCTGGGCAAACTGCTGAAAGTGGACGGCGACACGGCGCTCATGACCGGCACGGGCAGCGCCATCTGCGGCGCCGCGGCCGTGCTCGGTGCCGAACCTGTGGTGCGCTGCGAGGCGCACAAGACGGCGGTGGCCGTGTCGACGGTCGTCATCTTCGGCACGCTCTCCATGTTCCTCTATCCCGTGATGTACCGTGCCGGCTGGCTCGACGCTCTCTCGCCGCAGGCGCTGGCCGTCTACACCGGTGCGACGCTCCACGAGGTGGCGCATGTGGTGGGAGCCGGCAACGCCATCGACGCTGCCGGCGGCCATATAGCCGATGCCGCCACCATCACCAAGATGATACGCGTCATGATGCTCGCCCCCGTGCTTGTGGTAATGAGTCTGATGCTTGCCCGCCGTGACCGCTGCAAGAGCAGCGCCGCCGGCAATGCTGCGCCGCGCAAGATAGCCATTCCCTGGTTCGCCGTCTACTTCCTCGTGGTCATCGGCCTCAACTCGCTGCTCGGACAGGCCTCGTTCATTCCCGCCGACACGCTCCGCGCCGGTCTCGACGCCGTCAACAGCTTCGACACCTTCCTGCTCACCATGGCCATGACAGCCCTCGGCGCCGAGACGAGCGCCGACAAGTTCCGCCAGGCGGGCGCCAAGCCCTTCCTGCTGGCCGGCGGCCTCTACGTGTGGCTCGTGGCCGGCGGCTACCTCATTGCCCGCTGGCTGGTGTAGTCCGGCGGCTTACGGTCCCTTATCCCCGCTGTCGCGCCCGAAGAGGGTGTGGCGGCGGGGATATTTGGTGGCAGGGCGACAGGCGGCGCCGTAGAGGTGGTGAAGACGGTGAAAATGCGATGAAACGGCCGTTTTTTGAAAAAATAGGGGTGCTGGGGCCCGCAGTCCGTGCGACGGGAGAAGCGGGCGGACTGACACCGAAGGCCGGAGAGGGGCGTATTTTCCCGATGAAATGGGCTGTTTTTCTATGAAGGCGGGAGCGGTGAAAGGGAAATGGGAGTACGCAAAATGTAAAATTCCATTTTATTGCATATTCTTCCATTTTATTCCACATGTCTGATAGTCAGATGTGTGTAATGAAAGAAAATTGCGAAAATCATATTGCAGCGGGCCGGTTGGCCGGCGCATCGTCGGCGTCAGGGAACATCTTGTTGCGCACCGCTATTTCGCAGGAAGATACGTTGAACGAAATTGACGGTGAGGGCAAATCGCTGTGAAAAGGCGAAAAATAGAGGTTTCATTTTATTCCATTTTCTTCCATTTTGTTGCATTCTTGGTCTTATATATCTGATTACAAGTTATATATCGTGAATGATTGGTTGTAGAGTCGTATGTAGTGTCTGTAGAGTTGCAGACGGTCTGATGAAAGGAAATTCCATTTTGTCCCATTTTGTTTCATTTTTATTCCACACTACTGATAACCAGTGATATATAATGAAGGATAGGTGGAGGCGGAGCTATCGCAAAATTTTCACGACTATGGCGGCGCGAGGCCGTAAAACGGCGGGTGAAAAAAGCACTACTTGGAAGTGCGAAAAGCACTTACTCGTGTAAAAAATCCAAGTAATGCTTTTGGCAAAACCAAGTAGTGCTTTTCGCATGACGGCCCGAGGTCCGGAAACGGCAGGCAAATGGGGACTCCGTTCCAGGCTTTTCTTGGTTACGATAAAAGAGAGGAGTTATCACCTCATGCTGTCGGAACATGAACTTTGCGGTCGCGTGAAACCTTCAATTTTTGCGCGTTTCCTTCAGCGTAATATTCATAGAACCAGCCGGTAACGCTGAAATGAAGGATAAAAGTGCAAAAACGGAATTGCGGGTTCAGAGCACCTCCCCGCCGCTCTTGCAGGACCCGGCGGACAGGTGCCGCAGGTACAGGTCATAAAGCATGCAGCCTGAAAGAACATCGGTACATTCTTTCAGGCTGCATTTATATGAATCCGGTGGGAGAGTTCTTCATTTTTCCGGTCGCCGGAGGGTCGCCCGGGGCGGCGGAGGGGGAATCAGAAGTAGCCCTCGCGCTTCTTCTGCTCCATGGAGGCCTCCTGGTCGAAGTCGATGACGCGGGTGGTGCGCTCGCTCTTCGTCGTGGTCATCATCTCCTCGACAATGGACTCGATGGTGTCGGCCTCGCTCTCTATGGCGCCCGTCAGGGGCCAGCATCCGAGTGTGCGGAAGCGTATCTTCTTCATCTCGATGGCGTCGCGGTATTGTTCGGGCAGGCGGTCGTCGTCGGGCATGATGAGCTGGCCGTCCATGTTGACCACGGGGCGCTCCTTGGCGAAGTAGAGGGGTACGATGGGGATGTTCTCGAGGCGGATGTACTGCCAGATGTCGAGTTCGGTCCAGTTGGAGAGGGGAAACACGCGTATGCTCTCGCCCTTGCGCACGCGGGCATTGTAGATGTCCCATAGTTCGGGACGCTGATTCTTGGGATCCCACTGGTGGAACTGGTCGCGGAAGGAGAAGATGCGCTCCTTGGCGCGGCTTTTCTCCTCGTCGCGGCGGGCGCCGCCGAAGGCTGCGTCGAACTTGTGCTTGTCGAGGGCGTGGAGCAGCGCCTGCGTCTTCATGAGGTCGGTGTGCACCTTCGAGCCGTGGGTGAAGGGGCCCACGCCGGCCTCGAAGGCTTCGGTGTTGCTCTCCACGATGAGCTGCCAGCCGTGCTCGCGGGCGTACCAGTCGCGGAACTCGAGCATCTCCCTGAACTTCCACTTGGAGTCGATGTGCATCAGGGGGAAGGGCGGCCGGCCGGGGGCGAAGGCCTTCTCGGCCAGGCGCACCATGACGCTGCTGTCCTTGCCGATGCTGTAGAGCATGACGGGATTCTCGAACTCCGCGGCCACTTCGCGGATGATGTAGATGGACTCGGCCTCGAGCTCCTTGAGATGGCTCAGACTATAGTTTTCGGTCATGTCGTCTTTTCTTTACGGTTCGTTGTTCCTTTTTGCCGCCGCGCGCCGGGGCGTCGGGGCGGTCTGCTGTTTCTTTGAGAGGCAAAGGTATGTAATTTTTCCCGATTAGTGTACGCGCCGCTCCAATTAATTGCCGGAGCCCGCCGGCAGACATACCGGACGGAACATTTGGGCGAAGCGATTTGGCCGGACGGGAAAAACTATTTACATTTGCACACAAACCATCACGACCGCCTGCAACCATGATTCGCATCGGACACGCAACGGCCGCCGCATGGCGGTTCTACCGCGACGGCTTCCGCAACATGACATGGGGCCGCACGCTCTGGGTCATCATCATCGTCAAGCTGCTGGTGCTCTTCGCCGTGCTGCGCCTGTTCTTCTTCCGGCCCGCGCTGGCGGGACTGACCGAGGCGGAGAAGCAGGCCGCCGTAGCCGGGGAACTGAGCGGAAACGGCGACGCCGCCGGCGGGCAGCCGGAGAAATAATTCCTGAAATCTTACCACTAATACCTTAACGCACTGTCATTATGCCTTTACTCGAAGCTACCGCACTCATCGACTGGTCGCGTGCGCAATTCGCCCTGACGGCCTGCTATCATTGGCTTTTCGTGCCCCTCACGCTCGGCCTTGCCCTCATCATGGGCATCATGGAAACCATCTACGTACGCCGCGGCGACGACTTTTGGAAACGCACCGCGCAGTTCTGGCAGAAACTCTTCGGCATCAACTTCGCCATCGGCGTGGCCACCGGCATCATCCTCGAGTTCGAGTTCGGCACGAACTGGAGCAACTACTCCTGGTTTGTGGGCGACATATTCGGTGCGCCGCTCGCCATCGAGGGCATAGTGGCCTTCTTCATGGAAGCCACCTTCATCGCCGTCATGTTCTTCGGCTGGAACAAGGTGAGCCGCCGCTTCCATCTGGCCTCGACCTGGCTCACGGGCCTCGGCGCCACGCTGTCGGCGTGGTGGATACTCGTGGCCAACTCGTGGATGCAGCATCCCGTGGGCATGGAGTTCAACCCCGACACGGTACGCAACGAGATGACCGACTTCCTCGCCGTGGCCTTCGCGCCCGGCGCCGTCACCAAGTTCTTCCACACCGTGACAAGCGGCTGGCTCACGGGCGCCGTGTTCGTAGCCGGCGTGAGCAGCTGGTTCCTGCTGCGCGGCCGCAACCGCCGCCTCGCCCTCGCCAGCATCAGCGTGGCCTCGGTGGTCGGCGTCGTGGCCTCGCTCGGCGTCATGTTCACCGGCGACCGCTCGGGGCTGGAGATAGCCGCGCAGCAGCCCATGAAACTGGCCGCCGCCGAAGGGCTGGAACGCGGCGGCAGCGGCGCCCCCTTCTCGATAGTGCCCGGCGTGGAAGTACCCGGCGCGCTCTCGTTCCTCGCCACACATTCCTTCGACGGCTACGTGCCCGGAACGCACGACCTGCTCGAAGGATACACCACCCCCGACGGCACCCGTCACCTCTCGGCCGAAGAGAAGATGGCCCGCGGCCGCGAAGCCGTGGCCGCCTTCCGCGACTATCGCGCCGCGACGGCCAAGGGCGACAGCGCCGCCTGCCGTGAGGCCCGGCAGCGCCTGACCGATCATCAGGAATATTTCGGCTACGGCTACGTGGAGAAGGCCGAAGACCTCGTCCCCAACGTACCGCTCGTTTACTGGTCGTTCCGCGTGATGGTGGGCGGCGGCATGGCGCTGCTGCTCGTGCTCGTGCTGCTGTGGTGGTATGGTCGCCGCGAGCGGCTGGCCGAAACGCGCTGGCTGCAGCACGCCGCCCTGTGGAGCATCCCGTTCGTGTATCTTTGCGGCCAGGCTGGATGGGTAGTGGCCGAAGTGGGCCGGCAGCCCTGGGCCATTCAGGACCTGCTGCCCGTAGGTGCCGCCGTGTCGGGCGTATCGGCCGGTGCGGTGCAGACCACCTTCTTCATATTCCTCGTCCTCTTCACCGTACTGCTCGTGGCCGAGGTGCGCATCCTTTGCCGCGCCATCGGCTCGCACAAGGAATAAGGCCCGCCCGTCCCGTGACCATCATCACTTCATACACTAACACATCCGCACCTATATACTTATGAATACCTACACATTTCTTCAGGAATACTGGTACTTTCTTGTAGCCCTTCTGGGCGGCCTCCTCGTGATGCTGCTCTTCGTGCAGGGCGCCAACTCGCTTATCTTCTGCGCCGGCCGCACCGAAGAGGAGCGCAGTCTCATCGTCAACGCCACCGGCCGCAAGTGGGAGTTCACCTTCACCACTCTCGTCACCTTCGGCGGTGCCTTCTTTGCCGCCTTCCCGCTCTTCTACAGCACCAGTTTCGGCGGTGCCTACTGGGTGTGGATGCTCATTCTCGTCTCCTTCGTGCTGCAGGCCGTGAGCTATGAATTCCAGTCGAAGCCCGGCAATGTGCTCGGCCGCGGCGCCTATCGCCGTTTCCTCGTACTCAACGGCCTGCTCGGCCCCTTCCTGCTCGGTGCCGCGGTGGCCACCTTCTTCACGGGGTCGGCCTTCAGCGTGAGCCATGCCCGTATGGGCGCCATCGACCTGCCCCTGCCGGCCATCAGCAGCTGGGACAACGCCTGGCATGGCCTCGACGCCCTCTTCAATCCCTGGAACATCGTGCTCGGCCTCGCCGTGATGTTCCTCGCCCGCGTGCTCGGCGCACTCTACCTGCTCAACTGCCTCGACGACGACACCCTGCGTCCCCGCCTTCGTCGCCTCATGCTCGTCTCGTCGCTCGCCTTTCTTGTCTGCTTCGTGGCCTTCGCCGCCCACCTCTTCACCAAGGCGGGCTTTGCCGTCGACGCCGCCGGCACGGTAACCCTCCAGCCCCACAAATACTTCGACAACCTGCTCGCCATGCCCGTCGTGGCCGCCGTCCTCCTGGCTGGTGTCGTGCTCGTACTGGCCGGCATAGGCCTCACCCTTCGCCGCCCCGCCTTCGCCCGCGGCATCTGGTTTGCGGGGGCAGGCACCGTGCTCACCGTCCTGTCTCTCTTCCTCCTGGCCGGTTACAACGGTACGGCCTACTATCCCTCCGTGACCGATCCGCAGAGCTCGCTCACCCTGGCCGACAGCTGTTCGTCGCAGTTCACGCTCACGGCCATGGCCTGGGTGTCGCTCCTCATTCCCTTCGTACTGGCCTATATCGCCTATGCCTGGCGTGCCATAGACCGCCGCAGTCTTACGCGCGAGGAACTCAGGGAAGAGGAACACAAATACTGACAATCCCGCCGGCGCGGCCTGCCACGCAGACCGCCGGCCGGCATGTTGTCATTTCGCGGGGCTGCTCAAGATTTGTCCGGGCAGCCCCGCGTATATGTGTTCGCATCCTCGCTTCCGTACTCTTACTTATCGAGAATTCATTTTTGCATACAATTCATTTTGAAAACGATAGCATCTCATAGATTATAATTACTTTTGTGATTGAATATTTAATTTCAATCACAAAATGCCGAAGATTACAGTAAAAGATACGAACGTCACCGTCATATCTGTCAATGAAAACGATTATATCAGTCTGACAGACATAGCAAAATACAAAAGCGACGATCCTGCGGCGGTTATCGGAAATTGGTTGCGTAATAGAAATACGATTGAGTATCTGGGGATTTGGGAAAGTCTGTACAACCCGAATTTCAATCCCCTCGAATTCGAGGGGTTTAGGAAGGAAGCCGGATTAAATGCCTTTACCTTATCGCCGACAAAATGGATAAATGCAACAAATGCAATAGGTATAATCTCAAAATCAGGCCGCTATGGCGGCACCTATGCCCATAAGGATATAGCTTTCAAATTTGCAAGTTGGATTTCCGTTGAATTTGAATTGTATATTGTCAAAGAGTTTCAACGTTTAAAAGACGAAGAACAACTGCAACTCGGCTGGTCGGCGAAACGGGAATTATCGAAAATAAACTATCGCATACACACTGATGCTATCAAGCAAAATCTTATTCCCGATGAAGTTACCTGCGCGCAGGCCAACAATATATACGCCAATGAGGCCGATGTGTTGAACGTGGCGATGTTCGGCATGACAGCAAGACAATGGCGTGAAGCAAATCCGGAACAGAAAGGCAATATTCGTGATTATGCCACAATCAACGAACTTATATGTTTGTCGAATATGGAGAACCTCAATGCCATTTTTATTGAGCAAGGGATGCCCCAGAGTGAACGCCTTGTCAGACTTAATCAGATAGCCATTCACCAGATGAGCGTGCTGGAAAATTGTGGTAAGAAGAATTTATTAAAATAGCCGGACTGATGTTGTAAAAGAAATATATTCATTGACATTGCAGGGATGTATGGCAGATGTCCGGAATCCCTTATTCCGGACTCGCACGGCTACGCCGGTGAAGGTTTTGTCGTTTCCTGTCCTATAGAATTCCGGAAAAAATGTTGCGGATAAATAAGTTTCATTTCATCGCAACCTGCTGTTGGCCTTCTGGTTATAATGAAAGAAAACGGTCGGAAGGCTCGACGGTGAAAAGCATTACTTGGAATTGAAAAAGCACTTACTCGTGTAAAAATTCCAAGTAATGCTTTTAGCAAGACGAAGTAGTGCTTTCCGGAGGAGGCACATTCGTCATCGGGAAGATCGCACTGCTATTTCCGGTGGAACGGAAGGAGTGCGGCCGGCGCGCCGGCCGCTCGGCCCACGGAGCGTTGAAGTTTCAGTTCCGATACATTTCCTTTCATTATTATAAGCTGTGAATCAGCGGAATATAAATAAATGAAGGAAAAATGACGGACAAAATATTCGGGGCTATGACGGCGGTATTCTGTTGGAATATGGCGCGGCGGACAGCGGCTTATGGACTTATGATTGCTTTCATTGCTATATCTTGTATTCCAGTGTGTTATGAGGTGTGAAAGACCTGCGTTGCTGTCTCCGAAAAGAGAAGAAATAGATAAATATGCCGCTCCTTCAGGGAGGAGCCGCGTATTCCTGCCGTTCTCCCCCGGAATATCCGTTTCAGTCCGTCAAGACTGCGGGCGGGTGGCGCGCCAGACGCCTGTGCGGTGGAGGCCGGTCTGTTAAACGGCCAAGGATTAACGATATGCGGCGGATATTCTCGCCCGTTTTTCCGCGCCTCCCAAAAGAAATGTGTATCTTTGCCTGCTAATAGTGCCCTGACACTTCCTTATTCATACAAACCATACGACCGGTCTTATGTCCGCTGAAATCAAGAAAGTAACTACCAAGAAAGACCTGAAGCGATTCATACGCTTCAACTATGAGTTCTATAAGAATAATCACTACTCCGTGCCCGACCTCTACGACGACATGCTCCGCACGTTCTCACCGCAGAAGAACGCGGCGTTCGAGTTTTGCGAGGCCGACTATTTCCTGGCCTGCGACGAGAAGGGCGAGACGGTGGGCCGCGTGGCCGCCATCATCAACCATCGTGCCAACGAGGCGTGGAACAAGAAGGTGGTGCGCTTCGGCTGGATAGACTTCGTGGACGATCCGGAGGTGAGCCGCGCGCTCATCGACACGGTGAAGCAGTGGGGCCGTGAGCGCGGCATGACGGAGATAGAGGGGCCGCTGGGATTTACCGACCTCGACGCCGAGGGCATGCTCGTGGAGGGATTCGACGAGCTTTCCACGATGGCCACCATCTACAACTATCCCTATTATCCCGAACACATGGAGCGGCTGGGGCTGGAGAAGTCGGCCGACTGGGTGGAGATGAAAATCTACATTCCCGAGGAGATTCCCGAGAAACACCGCCGCATTTCCGACATCATAGCCCGGAAGTACGGCCTGCACGTGCGCAAGCTCACCAGCAAGGCCGAAATACGCCGCTCGGGCGTGGCGCACGACATCTTCCGCCTCATCAACGACGCCTATGCGCCGCTCTTCAACTTCTCGAGAATGACGGAGCGGCAGATCGACCAGTACGTGAACATCTACGTGCCGGTGCTCGACCTGCGCATGGTGACGGTGGTGGAGAACGAGGCGGGCGAGATCGTGGCCGTGGGCATATCGATGGCCTCGCTCTCGCGCGCCCTGCAGAAAGCCAAGGGGCGGCTGTGGCCCTTCGGCTGGTTCCACCTGCTCAAGGCGCTGAAATGGAAGCGCCCCAAGGTGCTCGACCTGCTGCTCGTGGCCGTGCGGCCCGACTATCAGAACAAGGGCGTGAACGCGCTGCTCTTCACCGACCTCATACCGGTCTATCAGAAGCTGGGCTTCGAATACGCCGAGAGCAATCCCGAGCTGGAGGTGAACGACAAGGTGCAGAACCAGTGGCAGTATTTCAGGACGGAGCAGCACAAGCGCCGCCGCTGCTACAAAGGAAAAATCTAAAACCACATCATGCAAGAACAGCAAACGACTGACATACAGGACACCGCGCCGGCCGCCGTGGTGTATGACGAGAGCAAGATACGCCATCTCGAGGACACGGAACACATACGCACCCGGCCGGGCATGTACATCGGCCGCCTGGGCGACGGCTCGCACGCCGAAGACGGCATATACGTGCTGCTGAAGGAGAGCATCGACAACAGCATCGACGAGTTCAACGAGGGTTTCGGCAAGCGCATCGAGGTGAACATCGTCGACGAGCGCACCGCCGAAATACGCGACTACGGCCGCGGCATTCCGCTGGGCAAGCTGGTCGAGGCGGTGTCGAAGCTCAACACGGGCGGCAAATACGATACGGCGGTGTTCACGGCCTCGGTGGGCATGAACGGCGTGGGCTTGAAGGCCGTCAACGCCCTCTCGTCGCGCTTCGTGGCGCGTAGCTGCCGCGACGGCCGCATGCACGAGGCCGTGTTCGAGAAAGGGGTGCTCGTGAGCGACACCGAAGGCGACACGCAGGAGGAGAACGGCACCTACATCTACTTCGAGCCCGACGCCGGCCTCTTCCAGAACTACAAGTTCCGCAGCGAGTTCGTGGAGAACATGCTCCGCAACTACACCTACCTCAACACGGGGCTCGCCATCTTCCACAACGGCCGCCGCATATTGAGCCGCAACGGACTGGAAGACCTGCTCAACGACAACATGACGGCGCCGGGACTCTATCCGGTGGTGCATCTCACGGGGCCGGGCATCGACATCGCCTTCACCCACACCTCGCAGTACGGCGAGGAATACTATTCTTTCGTCAACGGCCAGCACACCACCCAGGGCGGCACGCACCAGAGCGCCTTCAAGGAACACATAGCCCGCACCATCAAGGAGCACTTCGGCAAGAACTTCGACGTGCAGGACGTGCGCAACGGGCTGGTGGCAGCCATCGCCATACGTGTGATAGAACCGCTCTTCGAGAGCCAGACGAAGATAAAGCTCGGCTCGCTCACCATGGCCCCCGACAAGGATATGAACGGACAGCCCTTCCCGCTCTCGGGCGTGAGCGTCAACAAGTTCGTGGGCGACTTCATCAAGGAAAACGTGGACAACTTCCTGCACAAGCACACCGATGTGGCGGAAGTGATACTGCAGAAGATACAGGAGAGCGAGAAGGAACGCAAGGCCATAGCCGGTGTGACGAAGCTGGCCCGCGAACGCGCCAAGAAGGCCAACCTGCACAACCGCAAGCTGCGCGACTGCCGCATACACCTCAACGACGCCGCGCCCAAGGGCAAGAAGAAGGACGGCGACGAAGAGAGCGACCCGCGGCTCGACTCGGCCATCTTCATCACCGAGGGCGACTCGGCCAGCGGTTCCATCACGAAGAGCCGCGACGTGAACACGCAGGCGGTGTTCTCGCTGCGCGGCAAGCCGCTCAACTGCTTCGGACTCACCAAGAAGGTGGTGTACGAGAACGAGGAGTTCAACCTCCTGCAGGCGGCCCTCAACATCGAGGACGGGCTCGACGGCCTGCGCTACAACAAGGTCATCGTGGCCACCGACGCCGATGTGGACGGCATGCACATACGCCTACTGATGATAACCTTCTTCCTGCAGTTCTTCCCCGACCTCATCAAGAAGGGACACGTGTATATCCTGCAGACACCCCTCTTCCGCGTGCGCAACAAGAAAAAGAAGGCGCGCGGCACCGCCGCCAAGGTGCAGAGCGTGGACGAGAAGAGCGCCGGCGCCGCCATCCTCCGCAAAGCCAAGACGACCGAGCGCTCGGACTTCGAGACCATCTACTGCTACAGCGAGGAGGAGCGTCTGGCCGCCATCGAGAAGCTGGGCCCCGACCCCGAGATAACGCGCTTCAAGGGGCTCGGCGAAATATCGTCGGACGAGTTCAAGAACTTTATCGGCCCCGACATACGCCTCGACCAGGTATCGCTCCACAAGAGCGACAAGGTGAAGGAACTGCTCGAATACTACATGGGCAAGAACACTATGGAGCGGCAGAACTTCATCATAGAGAACCTTGTGGTGGAGGAAGACCTCGCCGAGGACGAGGAAACTCTATAGAACGAATCGTGGAAAGCATACATAAAAACAGGTGGTCATGATAAACGGAAAGTCACGGACAGGAGGCAAAAGCGAAACGATAACAGACAATATCGTCAGGGATTTTTTCGTGCGGTACTCCAGCGATATAATCATCGAACAGCAGTCTTCGTCCAACCCCATAATAGACAAATTGCTGTCTAACGCCTCCAAAAGAGGAAACGGCAAAGGCTATCCGGACTTTATCATCCAATACAAGAAAGACAAGAACTTTATCATCGTGATAGAAGACAAAGCCGATCGGCACTGCCATGAGAGCGAAACTCATAAGCAATATGACAGATATGCCGTCGACGGCGTTCTCCTGTATGCCGCTTATTTGTCAAAATCATACGATGTCCTTGCCATTGCTGTCTGCGGGACAGATGAGAACGATCTTAAAATATCGCATTTCCTACACTTGAAAGATGAGCCCAAGGCATTTCCTTATTTCGGCGACACTCTGCTCTCGCCCGACAGCTATTACCATGGGCTGAATGCTTCCGACGAAAAAAAGAGGCAGGATTACAACAAACTGTCGGACTACACGCGCATACTCAATACGCGGCTGCATACATTGGGAATAGACGAGGCCGAGCGGTGTATATTGGCAAGCTGCATCCTGCTGGCGTTGAGAATCCCCAATTTCAAGTCTTACTATCCGACCGAGGACAATCAGGTCATCCTCGCCAACCGCATGATTAACGATGTGATGGACTGGTTCAAAAAAGAAAATGTGGGCGCTGAAAAGATAAGCATTATCAAGTCCAAGTATGCGACCATACGGGGAATGTTCGCGCAGGAAAGCAAGCAGAACCGGCTTGGGGAACTGATAGAGGACATGGCTGTCAATATCGATGAATTTGAGAAGACGAACCGGTATTACGATGTCCTGGGACAACTTTACGTGGCGTTCCTGAGATACGCCAACACGAGCAACGATTTGGGAGTGGTCTTGACGCCTACTCATATTACCGAATTCTTTGCGGACATAGCCGGTGTAAACAAAGGTTCCGTAGTATTCGACAATTGTACGGGCACTTGCGGTTTTCTCATAGCTGCGATGAGCAAGATGATAAAAGACGCAAACGGGGATGTCGAGGCGGAGAAGTCTATCAAGAAGAACCAGCTTATAGGAATAGAGAAGGGCGACAAGATGTATTGTCTCGCAGCATCCAATATGGCGATTCATGGCGACGGAAAGACCAACATCTTCCCTCAGAACGGCTTGGACGCTTCTGTCATATCTGAAATAAGAGACGGCATAAAAGATGCTGAAACGGGGAAAATATACAAGCCTACGGTCGGCATGCTGAACCCTCCCTATAAAGCCGACAAAAAGAATGATGTCGAAGAACTGGAATTCGTCAAATGGAATCTGGAGGCATTGGTGGAAGGGGGAACCTGTATCGCGATAGTTCCTATGCAGTGTGCCATTGCAGGAGAGAAAAAGAAGAAAATATACAGTCTGAAGAAAGAATTGCTCTCGAAGCATACTCTCGAAGCTGTCTTCTCGATGCCTGACGAATTGTTCTACAATTCAGACAAAAGTGTGGTTACTTGCGTAATGGTATTTACGGCCCACAAACCTCATCCGAAAGACAAGGAAACCTTTTTCGGCTATTTTAAGGATGATGGTTTCGAGAAGCGCAAGAAACTCGGTCGCATTGATGTGTACGGCAAATGGAACAGAATAAAGGAGAACTGGCTGTATCTGTACCGGAACCGTAAGGAATGCATAGGCAAGAGTGTCATGTATCATGTCGAGGCAAAAGACGAATGGTGCGCGGAGGCATATATGGAGACGGACTACAAGAATATGTCCGCTATGGATTTCATAGATGACTTATGCAGGTATTCCACTTACCTGATAAGAAACAACGACTACTTCATACCAAAGACATATTCCAATATACCTCTGTTGGATAAGGATTTTACGTTGGATACTTCCGGTTGGCGCTGGTTTGAATTGACCCCCCGTCTGTTCAAGTACAAAAGGGGACACAGGCTGACAAAGGCCGACAGCATCGAAGGAAGCATTCCTCTCGTTACCGCCGGTGAAGATAACTTGGGTGTAAAAAGACTGGTAGACAACGAAATGGACATATATGGCAATTGTATTACTATTGATATGTTCGGCTACTGCGCCTACCGGGGATATGAGTTCTGTTGCGATGACAACATTCTGGTATTGTTGCCGACCGAAAACATCTCGAAATACGCTTTGATGTTCATTGTTACAATTATCAATAAGGATAAATACAAATGCGCATACGGCCGGCAATACCGCAAAAAGACATTGCTAAGACATAAGATAAAACTGCCAGTAGCCCCGACCGGAAAGCCCGATTGGGAGTTCATGGAACGCTACATAAAAAGTTTGCCTTATTCTGCTAATTTATAGCGATGAAGTGTATAAGACAAACAAAAACTATTTTATTCAAAACGAATTACTGCAAAGGCATGAAAAAGACCGCTATATTTCCAGGGTCGTTCGACCCCTTCACCGTGGGCCACGCCAGCATCGTGGAGCGCGGCCTGCCCCTGTTCGACGAGATCGTGATAGGCGTGGGCATCAACGAGAACAAGCGCGCCCTCTACACGCCCGAAGAACGCGTCCGCGCCATCGCCGAACTCTACGCTGGCGAGCCGCGCATACGTGTGGTGGCCTACGACGACCTCACCATCGACCTCGCCCGCCGCGAGGGAGCCGGGTTCATACTGCGCGGGCTGCGCTCGGTGAAGGACTTCGAATACGAGCGCGACATCGCCAACATGAACCAGCGGCTGTCGGGCATAGAGACGGTGCTGCTTTTCACCGAACCCCACTATTCGAGCATCTCCTCGAGCGTGGTGCGCGAACTCATCGCCTTTGGCAAGGATGTGACCGACTTCCTGCCGGCACCCCCTGCCGCCGCCAATCAACACGAAGACTAAAACAAAAACTATCATGAAACACAGACTTATCGCTCTTTGCATTGCCTTGTTCGGCCTGTCGGGCGCCATGGCGCAAAAGGCCGGCGAGGAAGCGCTCGTGGAGCAGATGCGCAAGTTGCAGTACGCCCAGCTTGCCATCACCAACCTCTATGTGGACAGCGTCGACAACAGCAAGCTGGTGGAGGACGCCATCAACGGCATGCTCGAGAAACTCGATCCCCACTCGTCCTACACCAATGCCGAACAGACCAAGAAACTCAACGAACCTCTCGAAGGCAACTTCGAAGGCATCGGGGTGCAGTTCAACCTCCTCGACGACACACTCGTCGTGATCCAGCCCACTTCGAAAGGCCCGAGCGAGAAGGCCGGTATCGTGGCGGGCGACCGCATCGTCAGTGTAGACGGCAGTCCTATAGCCGGTGTCAAGATGGAGCGCGACAGCATCATGCGCCGCCTGCGCGGCCCAAAAGGCACTAAGGTGACGCTGGGTGTGGTGCGGCGGGGCGTGCCCGAACTGCTCACTTTCCGCATCACACGCGACAAGATACCCGTCAATACCGTCGACGCTATCTATATGATAGCTCCCGGCGTGGGATACATACACCTCGACAGTTTCGGCGCCACCTCCGGCAAGGAAATACACGACGCCATAGCCGCGCTCACCGGTGAAGGCATGACAAGCCTTATACTCGACCTGCAGATGAACGGCGGCGGCTATCTCGGCGCGGCGGCCGAGGTGGCCAGCGAATTTCTCGCTTCGGGCGCGCTCGTGGTCTACACCGAAGGGCGCACCACGCCCCGTCAGGTGCTCAACGCCCGCGGCGGCGGTCTCTTCCGTCAGGGCAAGCTCGTAGTGCTCGTAGATGAATATACCGCCTCAGCCGCCGAGATCGTGAGCGGTGCCATACAGGATCATGACCGCGGCACCATCGTGGGCCGCCGCACTTTCGGCAAGGGACTCGTGCAGCGACCCGTCGAACTGCCCGACGGGTCGATGATACGCCTCACCGTGGCGCACTACTACACACCCTCGGGCCGCTGCATACAGAAACCTTACGTGAAAGGACAGAAAGAACAATACAGCCGCGATCTGCTCGACCGCTACGATCACGGCGAACTCATGCACGCCGACAGCATCCACCTGGACAGCACGAAGGTGTACAAGACCCTTGTCGAGGGCCGTACCGTCTACGGTGGCGGCGGCATCATGCCCGACATATTCGTGCCGCTCGACACCACCACCTATACACCCTGCTACCGGGCCATCAGCCGCAACAACCTTATCACGCAGGCCACGCTCAAGTTTGCCGACGAGAACCGCAAGGAACTCAAGCGCAAGTACAAGCAGTTTGATGAATATCTCGCCCGCTACGAGGTGCCGCAGTCGCTTGTCGACGACCTCTACCGGCAGGCCAAGGAAAAGAACATCGAACCCAAGGATGAAGAAGAAAGGCGCAAGACGACGGAAGACCTGCGCTTCATGCTCAAGGCGCTTGTGGCCTATAACGTGTGGGACCGTTCGGAATATTTCCGTATCATCAACACGCGCAGCGATGTCGTGAAACGGGCTCTTGAAGCGATAAGGCACTAATATTTTTTCACTGCAACGATCATTAAAACCATTATTAACCTAAAACGAACAAATTATGAAAAAAAAGAGACTTACGACTTTGTTCCGTTCGTTGGCGGCTGTGGCGTTCGTATGGGCGCAGAGTCCACTCGCGGCACAAGTTACCGTCAATCCGCCGCAAGGTGACGGTATCTGCGAGTTCAGTACGCTCGATCTTGCGAAGATCACTTGCTTCGACGACAATGGCAGAACCAAGGTGCACGCCAACCGCACCACGCTCAACAATCCTATAGTGCTGCGTGACACGACCTATACCAGCGGCGTAGGCACGCACGCGCCCTCCAAGGCTATTATAGATGTAAAGGGTGCCACCCGCTTTACTGCCCGTCTGGGCGTGGATGATGAGGCCAGCAGTGCCGCCGAACACGGTATCGTGGGCTACACGATTTCCGTTTTCAAGAACCGGCAGGAAACGATTGTTATGTCCGGACAAATCAAGCGCACCGATGACTTTACCGTTCCTGTAGATGTGGATCTTACGGGCTGCGACTATCTTGTGCTGAATCTCACCAACGAAGGCCGCGCCTGGGCCGACCAGGTGTCATGGGCCAATGCCGTGTTCTATTATACGGGTGAGGTGCCTGTCACCCTGCTTGAGAGCGAGATGTACCGCGACGCCTCGAAGGTCGTCGACATACCCGCCCCCGAAGAAGACTTCGAAAATATCCCTCTCAGTTCGCTTGAAATCAGTAAGGCCACTTGCGGCTGGGGCACTATCAAGGCCGACCGCAGCATAGACGGTAATGCCATCATGCTTCGCGACACGATCTATACCAGCGGCGTCGGTACGCACGCGCCGAGTCAGATCATCGTGAAGCTTAACGGCAGTGTGACGCGCTTTGTGACGCGTGTGGGCATAGACGACGAAGTGCGTCAGCAGGCACTGGGCAATGCGAACTACGGCAACTGCCAGTATCGTGTATCGCTGAAGGCTGAAAATGGCGATGTACGCGTGGTAAGCGAAGGCACTATCAAGGTGACTGACCCGACCACGCCGCTCATCGATATTGATGTGAACGGCTGGAAATATCTCATCCTCGAAGCCGAGAACGGCGTAGGCGGCAACAGCTGCGACCACGTGGACTGGGCCGGTGCCTACTTCGCGTTCCTTGACCAGAATTCCACGCCGCCTGCCATCGTATCGGCCGAAGAGCTTGCGAGCAAGCTGGCCAGTCCCGTCACGGTCTTCTCGCAGCCCGGTGTACGCTTCATGCACAAGATACGCACTGTCAACCCCGAGGCTGCCGTAACGGTCGACGAACTGCCTGCAGGCCTCGTATGGAACGCCGAGCGCAGTCTCGTAGAGGGTAAGGTTGACCAGGAAGGTATCTATCGCTACGTGGCCCACACGACCCTCGACGGCGAAACGACGAACGATACCATCACCTTCACGGTTTCTTCGCAACTTATCCATCCTGTTCCCTTCATGGGCTGGCTTTCATGGAATTCCGTAGAGAGCGAAGTTTCGGAGGCCATTGTCAAGCAGGTAGCCGATTTCTTTGAAGAAAAAGGTCTTCAGGAATGTGGCTGGAACACCGTCATGATGGACGACTGGTGGCATGCCAATTCCCGTGCTGCCGACGGCAAACCGCAGCCCAACCCCACGCGCTTCCCCAACGGCCTTAAGTCGTTGGCAGATTACGTACACGGCAAAGGCATGAAATTCGGTCTCTATACCGACGCGGCGGAGCGCACCTGCGCCGGCGCGTTCGGCTCCTACGGCTACGAGGATGTTGATGCCAAGCAATATGCCGAGTGGGGTGTCGACATCGTGAAGTGTGACTACTGTCATGCACCGGGCGATGTCGAAACGGCGAAAAGACGCTACAAAGCCCTCGGCGACGCCTTCAAGAACAGCGGCCGCGACATCAACCTTTACATCTGCGAATGGGGTACGCGCGAGCCTTGGAAATGGGGCGCCGAAGCCGGCGGCACCTGCTGGCGCGTCAGCCTCGATGTACGCGACTGCTGGACAGCCCGCAATCCGGGGGTAGGCGTCACCCAGAGTATAGCCGCCATGAAGGATCTCTCGGCCTGGCAGGGCGTCAACCGCTTCAACGATGCCGATATGCTCTGTACCGGTCTGCACGGAACGGGTAAGTCGAGCAGTGACCTCTGCCTTTCGGGTGCCGGTATGACGATGGATGAATACCGTACGCAGTTTGCCCTGTGGTGCCTCTGGTCGTCGCCCATGGCCCTTACCTTCGACCCGCGCCGCACGCTCTCCGATGAAGACCTCGCCATTATCTCCAATAAGGAAATGATAGCCCTCAATCAGGACAAAATGTGCCAGCAGGCCGACTTCATCTCGGAAGTGAACAACGTACAGCTCTATGCCAAGGACCTTGAGAATGGTGATATCGCCATCGGTGTAGTGAACCTCGGAGACGCGACGCGCCGTTACACGGTCGACTTCAGCAGTATTCCCGCGCTCGATCCCGAAGCCACCTATACCTGTCGCGATGTATGGGCGCAGGAGGCTTGTCCCGATGTACAGGGCAGTCTCGTAACGGTCGTACGCAGCCATGCCACGCAGGTATACCGCCTGTCCCGTAAATCGGGCTCTACGGGCATTTCTTCGCCTCTTTCGGCCGAAGGTTTTTCCATCAAGACCGGCAAAGGCAATATCACTGTCAGCTGTCCCGGCACCGAAGGCCTGGAGAAGCGTGTCATCGTGAGCGACATGGACGGCCGCGTAGTGGCTGCCCGCACCGCCTGCGGCGATAAGGTATCAGTGGCCCTGACAGCCCCGCGCGGCGCTTACGCCGTGAGCGTGACCTGCGGTGCCCAGGCTACCAGCCGCAAGGTGATGTTCTGACTTTCCGTATCTGAATCCTTTTGCCGGCGCATGTCACTCTCGCCGTTGCGTCCGGTATGATAAAAGCCGCGGTTCCCTCAACACAAGGAACCGCGGCTTTTGGTATGTCATTATATCATGGTTTTATATGGAAATTACCTGCTTGCAGCCGTTGTTCATGGCAAATATTTCGTTGGCCGCCTTTGCAGTATGAACGGCTTGTTGAGCGATTGAATAATTGAATGACTTGGTGATTGAATGATTATTTACCCAGATGATTGACCGATTAGAATATTGACTCTTGAATTTCTCAGTCATCCGATACTTATTCATAGGTATCTATGATGTTCTGTAATTCAGCTTCGGACGGAAGTAGCTTTGCGGCTTTCTCGGAAATGAATTCTTTAAGTTGATATTCGGCAACTCCGAGAGGTTGGTTCATACCTCGAAACGACCATTCGACCACTGTGTCATCTTTTGACTTGCAAATAAGCAATCCTATAGTTGGATTGTCTTCAGGTTGCTTCATAAGTTCATCAACCGCTGAAACATAGAAATTCAGTTTCCCTGCGAAGTCTGGAATGAAAGGAACAACTTTCAGTTCGCAAACTATATACGATTTAAGCCTTGTATGGTAGAAAATCATATCGGGAATAAATGTTTGGCCTCCAGGCATCTTTAATTCCATCTGGCGCCCGACATAGGCGAATCCCTGCCCTAATTCCAAAAGAAATCGGGTGATATTAGTAGCAAGTTCATCTTCTAACTGTTTTTCGGTCGTAATTTTCTTCTCGATAAATCTGAAATCATATGGACTTTTCAATATCGCCTTAGCGAGACCGCTATATGGTGCTGGCAACTTTTCATCGAAATTGGTCAAAGCCCGTCCTTGTTTATCATATAAGTTGTCATCAATTTCTGAGCTAAGTTCAGATCTGCTCCAGCTATTTCGTATAGTCTCCTCAATATAGAAAAGAGCCTCGCTAACAGACTTGCTACGAGTGAATATTTCAATATGATGTCCCCAAGGAATCAAACCGAAATCCGCTGGCATCTCAAATTCGTCAACAACCTGTTGACGAATTGCATTGTCTTGATTATAAAAATCATACCATCGTTTAGTGTATTTGATGTTGGTGACGGAAAAACCGGATTGACCGGGAAAAGCAGTCTTGAGGTCAAGGCTTAGGCAATCGAAGAATGCGCTTCCCCACTTGGCTGCTTCATGAAGTCTTGAAATATCACATCCCATGTACCAGTAATATTCCAGCATGGATGTATTGACTTTAACCGCAGCCTTTATCTGTGATTTGCGGAACCGCTCTTTCAGCGTATTTAGTAGCTGCGCATACTTTTTTCCTGCGATGATGGTATCACGTTTTACAAATGTCGGTTTATTGTCAGTTTTTGTCATAAATACGTGAGTTCGGGATAATATATTGCTTATGAAAGTTAGTGATTTTGTATAGTATTGAAATATAAACTATTACAATGGATATAAACGATGATTACCTAGGACAAAGGTATAGAGATTTTCTGTATTATGGATGAGTTTTGCAGGATTTTTGCATCCGAGTGTGACAAAAAATCCTTTTGGAGGATAAGAAGCACCGTCATTGCAACCGCAGGGACATTAAGGCATAGTGATATAATGTGTTACAAGTGTAAATGCTGATGACAGGGACAAATGGGGGTAGACGGTCTTTGTTCTCCGCCGCCAGCCGATATTTCTCCGCCGGTTTTCCCATAGTCTCCGCCGCTTGTGCCGCATTCGCAGGATTGGAACCGATACCCGGCTCCCGTTTGTAAGAAGCCGGTTTCGCCGCCCCTCAAAATTATCGCCGCATGGTGAGGTAATGAGAAATATCTATTAAATTTGCAATGTCATCCGGGCCCTGCCGGTTCACTCCCGATCGGTCGCCGGACTTTAAGCGGGCGCGCCTCGGACATACTCAGGAAAACACCAACATTCTTTTAAAATATGAGCCATAGAATTCTTTCGATAATAGCCTCCGCCGCGGCGGTCGTGGCCGCTGCCGCCCAGGAGTGGCATCCGGGCCAGTGGCCTGTGCTCCGGCATTACGATTCCGACCATCTCGAGCAGATAGCCCTCCCTCTCGGCGGCATCGGCACCGGAACGGTGTCGATCGGCGGCCGGGGCGAGCTCCGCGACTGGGAGATCATGAATGTTCCGGCCAAAGGCTTCAGCACGGTGACGAAAGGCAACGACGCGCCGTTCTTTGCCGTCTACGCCAAACCGCAGGACGGCCAGGCCACCACAACGCTGCTCGCCGGTCCGCTCTATCCGGGAGAATACCTGCATTACGAAGGCCGGCCGGTCAACCACCACGGCCTGCCGCGTTTTGCCCAGGCCTCGTTCGACGCGGCCTATCCCTTCGGCCAGGTCCGTCTTTCCGACCCCGATCTTCCGGTAAGAGTCACGGTCAAAGGCTTCAACCCCTTCATCCCCGGCAATGCCGATGACAGCGGCCTGCCGGTGGCGGTGCTCAGCTACGAAGTGACCAACACGTCGTCCTGTCCGGTGGAGGTGGCGGTGTGCGGTTCCCTGCGTAATTTCATAGGGAAGGACGGCAGTACGTTCCATACCAGCTGGAAGGGTGATTATATCCCCACGGGAGCCCGGCACAACATCAACACCTACCGCAAGGACGGATCGCTCGAGGGTATCTACATGACCTCCGAGGGGGTAGACACCGCCAGTGCGGCCTACGGCACCATCGCGCTGACCACTGCGGCCGGCCGCGGTGTGACCTACCGCACATCGTCGGTGCGTAACGACTGGAGCCGCTCCATCCTCGACTTCTGGGACGACTTCAGCGCCGACGGCGAGCTGACGGAGAAAGATGCCCTCGCCGACGACGACCCCATGGCCTCGCTGGCCGTGAAGAAGACCATAGCGCCCGGCCGCAGCGAGAGCTTCACCTTCTACCTCACCTGGGCCTTCCCCAACCGCAAGGCGTGGAGTCCGACAACGGTCGGCAACTACTACACCGTCCGGTATCCCGATGCCTGGCAGTCGGCCGTCGACATAGTGCCGCAGATGCCCCGGCTCGAGCAGGCCACCGTCTCGTTTGTCGATGCGCTTCTCGGCGCTTCCTATCCCGAGGTCGTGAAGGAGGCCGCGCTCTTCAACCTGGCCACGCTCCGCTCGCAGACCGTGTTCCGTCTGCCTTCCGGCCATCTGATGGGGTGGGAGGGCGTGATGGACCGCTTCGGCTCCTGCCAGGGAAGCTGCACCCACGTGTGGAACTACGAGATGGCCACCCCGTTCCTTTTCGGCGAGCTGGCGCGCTCTATGCGCGATGTCGAGTTCAACTATGCGACCAAAGAGAACGGACTGATGAACTTCCGCGCCGCGCTCCCGCTCGACAAGGCCGCCGAGGGCAACAGCGCTGCCGCCGACGGTCAGATGGGATGCGTGATGAAGATATACCGCGACTGGCAGCTGAGCGGCGACAACGCCTTTCTCCGTGACAACTGGCCCCGGATAAAGAAAGTGCTCTCCTACGCCTGGACCGAGCGCGGCTGGGACGGCAATCAGGACGGAGTGATGGAGGGCTCGCAGCACAATACCATGGATGTTAATTACTTCGGCCCCAACCCGCAGATGGGCTTCTGGTACCTAGGCGCTTTGCGGGCCGCCGAAGAGATGGCAAAAGCCATGCGCGACAAGGCTTTTGCCGCAAAGTGTTCGGATCTCTTCCGGCGGGGCAGCGAGTGGATGGACACCCATCTGTTCAACGGCGAATACTACGAGCACAAGATAACCGACCCCGCCACGTTCGAGTTCATCGACATGAGCGACCCCGATGCGAAGATCCCCGACTGGCAGCTCGGCCGGGGCTGCCTCGTCGACCAGCTCGCCGGGCAGTACATGGCTCATATCTGCGGCCTCGGCTATCTCGGCGACAGCGGCCACATCCGCACCGCCCTCAGTAGCGTGATGAAGTATAACTTCGTCAGGGATTTCAGCCGTCATTTCAACAATATGCGTTCCTATGCGATGGGCCACGAGAGCGGACTGCTCATGGCCGCGTGGCCTCACGGCCGCCTCGAAGTGCCGTTCCCCTATTTCGGCGAGGTGATGACGGGGTTTGAATACTGCGCGGCCACGGGGATGATATACGAGGGGCTGACCGACGAGGCCCTCACCTGCATCAAGGCCGTTCGCGACCGTCACGACGGCGCCAGGCGCAATCCCTTCAGCGAACCCGAGTGCGGCCATCACTATGCCCGTTCCATGGCGAGCTGGGCACCCGTGATCGCCCTGAGCGGTTTCCATTATTCCGGCGTCGACCGTTCCATGCGCTTTACCGACCGTCCCGGCAGTTACTTCTGGAGCAACGGTTCGGCCTGGGGCACCTGTCGTGTCGACGGCAACGGCAGCGCCGAACTCAAGGTCATCAGTGGCGACATCACTCTCGATCGCTTTTCGCTCGGCCGGCAGACCGTGCGGCTGAAGCACCGTCATCTGTCCGCGGGCCAGACCACCGTCATCCGACTGTAAAAACCGCCCCGGTACCGTCTTCCGGATATTTTCCTTCATCTGTTCGTAAACCGATGTTTTGTAGTGTAATATGATGAAGGGAAATCCTATTTCGTGGTCCGACGCATTGCAATAGCAAAGCACTACTTGCATTTCACAAAAGCACTTACTCGTGTACGAAATGCAAGTAGTGCTTTTCAAATTCCAAGTAGTGCTTTTTACGACGGCAAGTAACGGTTTTCGCGGCCAGGCTCCGCGGGGCGAAAATCGGAACAACGGGCGGAGGGGCCGGCGGCGGGGAGGATTCATGGGGCCGTGGGCGGGAGGAAGATGAAGGGGACGGAGGGGGCTTCGGGTGGGGTTGCTTTCAGCGCAAACTTTTGAGGGATAAACGAGTGTGGCGGAATGAAGGTTTTTCCGGCAATAACTTTTCCGGGGCTTGACGGGGATTTTTCGGGCGGTATTCCGTGGGGATTTACGGGACTTTCGAGAGGTCGTTCTGTCGGGTCTACGGCGGAAAAGTTCCGAAAAAGAGGACAGGAATCGGGGCCGGAAACGGGGGAGTT